>OJEN01000010.1_pt1 | contig 119270 bp, 125 predicted proteins | sample 1593351 | NCBI WGS metagenome assembly OJEN01 (sample SAMN05416777, study PRJEB24817) | seawater metagenome | isolation source: Sea water | place: Canada:Atlantic | collected 2013-11 | reverse complement strand
TTTTTCAAGCAGAAGACGGCATACGAGATCTAGTACGGTCTCGTGGGCTGGGAGATGTGTATAAGAGACAGGGGCCGTTCTGCGCCATGGCCATACCCATTCCCATGCCCAGACCTGCGCCCATGCCACCACCGGGATTCTTGGCGGCCTCGGCCATGGCCTCGGCTGCCTGAAACTGCGTATAGCGGCCCAGATCACCGACGACACCCATCGAGGTGCGACGGTCCATCGCCTCCTCCACCGCGGCGGGGAGGGAGATGTTCTCGATCATCAGAAGCGGCACCTCGATGCCGTATTCCGCGATTTCGGGCGCGATTTTCGCTGCGACGAACTTGGCCAGATCCTCGGTATTCGCGGCCATGTCGAGCACCGGAATGCCGGAGCCTGCAATGGCGGAGGAGAACCGCGACACGATGATATTGCGAAGCTGATAGGTGATCTCCGCCGTGGTGAACTCTCCATCGGTGCCCACGATCTCCTGAATGAACCTCGCGGGATCGGTGATGCGGATCGTGTAGGTGCCGAAGGCCCGCAGGCGCACCGGACCGAATTCCGGGTCGCGGCACATGATCGGGTTCTTCGTGCCCCATTTCAGGTCGGTGAACCGGGTGGTGGCGACGTAGTAGATCTCGGACTTGAACGGCGACTGGAAACCATGGTCCCAGTGCTGAAGCGTCGTCATGATCGGCATGTTGTTCGTTTCGAGCATATAGAGGCCCGGCGCGAACACATCGGCGATCTGACCTTCGTGCACGAAGACGGCGGCTTGCCCCTCACGCACGGTCAGCTTGGCACCGTATTTGATGGCGTGGCCCTCACGCTCGAACCGCTGGACCATCTTGTCGCGATTGTCCTCCGTCCAGTGGATGACGTCGATGAACTCACCGCGCAGGAAGTCGAAAATGGGCATATGTATCTCCTTGCCGAAGCGGGCAAACCTCCCCCGTCAGGGGGGAGGGGCTTCGCGCGTTCTCAGATCTGGTCGCCCGTGGGGGTCGCCACGTTCTGCGCCTTGGCGCTGGCCAGAGTTTCCTTGAGCTGCTGTTCCATCGTCTGAAGCTCGGCCTCCGCTGCGGCGCGCTTGGCCTTGCCCTCATCCGCGATTTGCAGGCTTTCCTGAATGGTGTCGATCAGACGCTGGTTGGCCTCCTTCACCGCTTCGATGTCGAAGACGCCACGTTCCATTTCCGTACGGATTTCGCGGTTGGCGGTTTGCAGGTTCTCGGCGTTCTGGCGCAGCAGATCGTTGGTCAGATCGTTGGCGTCGCGCACGACATGCGCCGCCTCACGACTGCGGTGGACGGCGATGCCCTGCGCCAACTGATTTTCCCACAGCGGCACCGTGTTCACGAGGGTGGAGTTGATCTTGGTCACGAGGGATTTGTCGTTTTCCTGCACCAGCCGGATGGAGGGCAGGGACTGCATCGTGACCTGACGGGTCAATTTCAGGTCGTGGACCCGGCGTTCCAGATCGTCGCGGGCGGCGCGCAGGTCGCGCAGTTCCTGTGCCTTCATCACGCCCTGATCCTCGGGCGCGGCATCGACCTGCGCTATCTTGGCGGGGATGTCGTTCGCATCCAGATCAGCGATCTTCGCCTCGCCCGCTGCGATGTAGAGCGCCAGTTCATCGTAGAAATCCAGCGTTTTCTCGTAGAGCAGGTCGAGCGATTTGATATCCTTGAGCAAGGCGTGCTCATGCTCCAGCAACTCATCGGTGATGCGGTCGATCTGGCCTTGAACCTCCTCGAACTTGGAGGTGAAATTCGCCAGCGGCGCGGCGCGGCCTGTCAGCTTTTGCCACCAGGACCGTTCAGCGCTGGGATCCAGTTCGGCGGCGGAAAATCCGCGCAGCGAGGAAACCATGTCGCGCAGCGAATTGCCCGCGGGGCCGATATCCTTGTTGCGCACGCCGGCCAGCATCTGCTGGCTGATTTGCTGCAGTTCGGCCTGTGCGCCGGAACCAAAGCGGATGATCGACTGGGTGTCGCTCATATCCAATTCGGCAACGCGGCGGTCGATCTCCTGCTGTGGCACGTCAAGCGCTCCGCCAGGGGTGGGAAGGTCGGATTTGGGTTCGGGCAGCAACGTCGCCGTGACGATCTCCGCCTCCTGCATGGTGGTCTGTGCCTTGGCTCTCGTGGTTTCGGACGGCATGGGTCACTCCATCTTTCGAGGGCGGACGCCCTCTTGTTTCAGTCGGTCGCGCAGAACGTCGATTTCGATGTCGAGGGCAGAGCGGTCATTCTCGATCAGGGTCGCGCTCTTGGCCTCGAATTGCAATTCGAGGTCGTCGAGCAGGGCGAGGTAATCCTCACGCGCGGTGGTGTCGGGGGTGCGGGCCCACAGGTCCGCGAACTGGGCCGTCGCATCGCGCGCGCCGGACAGATAGACGCCGAGGTAGCGCCGCGCACCGGCCAGATCGCGCGGGTCCGCCTCGATCCTGCGGAACATGTCGCGGGCGGCGGCGGCGAAGCTGTCGACCCGTGCGGTGACGGTGCGGTCGCGGACACGCCCCGCCTGTGCGATCAGATCGGCCAGCAGGGTTTCGGCCTTGTCCACTGCGCCTGCGACACGGTCCCGGTCGAAATCGGAATGTTCGGCCAGCCCCTTGGCGCGCAGCGGGTCTAGGCCGAAGGCCGTCAGGTGCGCAGCAGTGGCGAGCGCACCGTAGAGCGCGCCCTGGATCAGCCCCAGATCCCAACCGACGGCGGCACCCAGCGTCACGCCGATGCCCATTGCGACCGCGCCCGCGATCTTGCGCGGGGCGCGGGGGGGATGCGCCACGGTGCGGGCGGTGAAGGCGTCCTCGGCTTTCAACCCCTCCCGCGTCAGCCAGACACCGGAGGCCATCCCGGCAAAGGCCCCCAACTCACCCAATGCCCGCAGCGGATTTCCCGACCCCAGTTCCAGAATGCCCGCGATCAGCATCGGAAACGCCGCGACCGACACCAGCGTCAGGCGCGCCGTCCACCTGCGCACGGGAACCCCCGACAGGGGTGGACGTCTGGAGCTGTCGCGCGGCCCCCCGGCGCCACCGGGGCTGAAATCACCCCCATAGCGACGGGCCATCAGGAGGGGTCTCCGAACGCCTGAAATGCGACGACGACCAGGATGACGATCAGCACCGCTGTTGCCACGCGCCGGATATTGCGTCGTTCCATCTGTCGCTCCTGCTTCGTTCGCGTCGTTCCTAGTATAAGTGCTCCGCTGCCGGTTCGCTACTCCACTGCGCCAAGAGGTTTCGCCTCGGGGCTCACCTGAGCCGCACGATGCTTGCGCACGGTGTCGAGTTTGCGCCGGTATCCGGTTTGCAGGATCTGGACGATGAACAGCACCACGATCGAGAAATAGAAGGTGGATTTCGACATTGCGATAACCTCGTAGCCGAACAGCTTCATATGCGCCTGATGCCCGCCTTCGCCCAGTAGGACGACGCCGACAATCAGCAGGACCATCAGGCCCAGAACCTCGTACATGCGGTTGCGCTCGATGAACTCGGACACCTTGTCGGCGAGCAGCAGCATGCCCACACCGGACAACAGGATCGCAATGGCGAGAATGGGAAAGATCGTCGTGATGGCGATGGCCGAGAGGATCGAGTCGAAGCTGAAGATCAGGTTCATGAACACGATCAACGCGATGACGGAGGCCGCCGACTTGCGTTTTTTCTGGTCCACACCGGCACCAAGATGATCGACGGCCAGCAGGTGGGCGATTTCCTTGACCGCCGTGTACATGATGAAGCCCCCGCCGAACAGGAACACCAGGGTCGCGAAGGTGAACTCACCCGTGATGATCCCCTCGAAATCCAGCGTGAACAATGTCTGCGACAGCACTTGCAGCAGCTGGATCATCACGAACAGCAGTATGATTCGCAGGGCAATGGCGATCAGAATGCCCCAGCGGCGCACGCGGGCCTGATCCGCGATCGGCGCTCGCTGCGATTCGATGGAGATATAGAGCAGGTTGTCAAAGCCGAGCACGGCCTGAAGGAAGATCAGCATCACCAGGGTGCCGAGGTTTTCGAGTGTGAGCAGGTCCATGACGCTCCCTTTGCGCTGAGATTGATAGGTATAGTTTCAACCTGTGTGTTTTTTTCAGATTTCATCGGTTGGCCGAAATTTTCTATAGGGGATTTAAGCCTCCGCGTTGAACGAAGGGCCATTTTCCGCTACATTCGGACAACCCTGAAGACTATTCAGCACGTCGATGACGGGCCGGGGCGGTTGATAGGGTTTGCGAAGGCGGGGCGCGTTGCCCCTCCATACTACTCAAGGACCGTCAGCAATGGCCAAAGGTATCGTCAAGTGGTTCAACTCTGAAAAGGGTTATGGATTCATCCAACCGGATGACGGAGGGAAGGACATCTTCGTCCACATTTCCGCAGTGCAACAAGCGGGGCTACAGTCGCTTCAGGACAATCAGCCGATTGAATACGAATTGATCGACGGGCGTGATGGGCGCAAGAGCGCGGGCGATCTGGTCGTCTGAACGCGGCACGTCACGCGAACTGAGTCACGCGAACTGAAAGGGGGTGTCGGCGCGGCGCCCCTTTTTGCTGTGCGGGTCTCTTGCACGGGTCAGGGATGAGGTGATCCGCGCGGCAGCACGCATGAAGGTGAAGCGAAGGCGGGACTTCATCGTGAAACTGGCCTATCTAAGGCTAGCATACTGAGAATGGACGACGCCAATGGCCACCACCCTCCTTCTGGGCCAGACCCTGAGTTTTGACAATGATCCCTTCGCCGCCGGGCTGAAAGCTGCCCGCCATCTGAGCCGTGGCGCGGTGGCCATGCGCGACGGTTTCGTGCTGGAGGTCGGGCCGGCGGCGGATTTGCGGGGGCGCTACGGTGATTGCACCGTGGTCGATCATGGCAACTCCCTGCTGATGGCGGGATTCGTGGATGCGCATGTTCACTACTCCCAGACCGGCATCATCGCGAGTTGGGGCAAGCGGCTGATCGACTGGCTGGAAACCTATACCTTCCCCGAGGAAATGCGCTTCGACGATCCGGGGCATGCGCAGCAAATGGCGGAACTGTATTTCGATTTCTCGCTGGCGAACGGCATCACCAGCGCCGCCAGCTTCTGCACCATCCATCCCGAGAGTGTGGAGGCTTACTTCACTGCCGCCCAGACCCGTGGGATGCGCATGATCGGCGGCAAGGTCATGATGGATCGCAACGCGCCTGAGGGGCTGCGTGACGACGCGCAAAGCGGCTACGATCAGTCTAGGGCACTGCTGGAGAAATGGCACGGCGTGGACCGGCTGGGCTATGCCGTGACGCCGCGCTTCGCCCCGACCTCCAGCGCCGCGCAGTTGGAGGCGGCAGGCACTTTGTGGGCGGAAAACCCGACCTGCGCGATGCAGACCCATCTGAGCGAACAGCGCGAGGAAATCGCCTGGATGAAGGAGCTTTTCCCCGATCATCCCGATTATCTGTCCGTCTACGAGGCGCATGGCCTGGCCGGCCCCGGCGCTGTGATGGGTCACGCGATCCACCTGACGCAGCGGGAGGTCGAGGCGATGGTCGCCACGGGGTCCGGCGTTGCGCATTGCCCCACCTCGAACACCTTCATCGGATCGGGGCTGTGCGATGTGCGCGGGCTGGCCGCACGGGGCATTCCCATCGGTTTGGCGACGGATGTCGGCGGCGGCTCCAGCTTCTCCATGTTGCGCACGATGGCGGCGGCCTATGAGGTTGGCCAGTTGCGCGGCGACAGCCTGCACGCGGCGGAGCTGTTGTGGCTGGCGACCCAGGGGTCTGCGAACGTGCTGCGCATTGGCGACAAGGTCGGCAATCTGGCCGCAGGTCGCGAAGCGGACATCGCCGTGCTCGACCTTGCCTCCACACCTGTCATCTCGCAACGCGCCGCGCGGGCCGTTGATATCTGGGACGCGCTGTTCGCCACGATCATGCTGGGCGACGACCGCGCGGTCGAGCAGGTCTATGTTGCCGGTCGGCGGATGCTGCCTGCTTGAACCTCGCCCCCTGCGCCGTTACACCCTGATCGACGCCTGAGAGGGAACCGCCAATGGCCATCGATACCGATACCGCGCGCCGTGTCGCGCATCTCGCCCGCATCCATGTGGAGGAGGAGCGCCTGCCCGCGCTCGCCGAGGAGTTGAGCGCCGTGCTCGCCTTCATGGAGCAATTGTCGCAAGTGGATACGGACGGGGTGGAGCCGATGACCTCGGTCACGCCGATGAACCTGAAACGCCGTGCCGATGTGATTACGGACGGCGACCGGCAGGAGGATATCCTGGCCAACGCGCCCGACGCGCGCGAAGGCTTCTTTGCAGTACCCAAGGTGGTGGAATGACCATGGCTCTCAATACCCTGACCATTGCCGATGCCCGCGCGAAACTGGCCGCCAAGGAAGTGACGAGTCGGGAGCTGACGCAGGCCTGTCTGGACGCGATCGAGGGGGCCTCCGCGCTGAACGCGGTCGTCACCGTCACGGCGGAACGGGCGCTGGACATGGCGGATGCCGCCGATGCCCGCATCGCAGACGGCGACGCGACCGCGATGACCGGCATTCCGCTGGGCGTGAAGGATCTGTTCTGCGTCGAGGGCGTGCGCAGTCAGGCGGCATCGAAGATTCTGAACGGATTCACGCCGCCCTACGAGTCGACGGTCACGGCAAACCTGTGGTCCTCCGGCGCGGTCATGCTGGGCAAGTTGAACATGGATGAGTTCGGCATGGGCTCCGCCACAGAATATTCGGTCTACGGACCTACCGTATCCCCCTGGCGGGCGCAGGGATCGGACGCGAAGCTGACGGCGGGTGGATCGTCCGGCGGATCGGCGGCGGCGGTCGCGGCGGATTTGTGTCTGGCTGCGACGGGCACCGATACCGGCGGTTCGATCCGCCAGCCCGCCGCGTTCACCGGCACGGTGGGTCTGCGTCCGACCTATGGACGCTGCTCGCGCTGGGGCGTGATCGCCTATGCCTCCTCGCTCGACCAGGCGGGCCCGATGACCAAGACGGTGCGCGATGCCGCGATCATGCTGGGTGCGATGGCCGGACATGATGAGAAGGACAGCACCTCCGCCGACATTCCCGTGCCCGATTTCGAGGCGGCCCTGACCGGCGACATTCGCGGCAAGAAGATCGGCATTCCGCGCGAATATCGCGTGGACGGTCTGTCCGACACGATTGCGAAGCAGTGGGACGAGGGCGCGGCCATGCTGCGCGATGCAGGGGCGCAGGTTGTCGATATCTCCCTGCCGCACACGCAATACGCGCTGCCGACCTATTATGTAATCGCTCCGGCGGAGGCATCCTCAAACCTGTCGCGCTATGACGGTGTGCGCTACGGCCACCGGGCGAAACTGTCGGCGGGCGATGGCATCACCGAGATGTACGAGAAGACCCGGGCCGAGGGGTTCGGCACCGAAGTGCAACGCCGCGTGATGCTGGGCGCCTATGTGCTGAGCGCCGGCTTCTACGACGCCTATTACCGCAAGGCGCAGCGGGTTCGCACGCTGATCAAGCGCGATTTCGAGACAGCTTTCGCAGATGGCATCGACGCGATCCTGACGCCCACGACGCCCTCACGTGCCTTCGCGCTGGGCGCGGCTGCGGAAATGAGCCCGGTGGAGATGTACCTGAACGACGTCTTCACGGTGACGCTGAACCTGGCGGGTCTGCCGGGAATCTCCGTCCCCTCCGGGCTGTCCGCTGACGGTTTGCCGCTGGGCCTGCAATTGATCGGAAAACCGTGGGAGGAGGGCGACCTGCTCAACACTGCGTTCGCGCTGGAGAAGGCGGCGAAGTTCGAGACCAAGGCCGCGCGCTGGTGGTAACACTTCGAGCCGGATACTAAAAAGGGCGCCTCGTGGGGCGCCCTTTCGCGTTTCAGGGGTGGGAATTACTCCCAACCGACCGTGTTGAAGATCTGCTGTGCCAGCGGGATATTCGATGCGACCTCGGCCAGACTGACATCGTCTGCCTTGAACTCACCCAATGAGGCGGCGGCCTCACCGACCTCGACGCCCGCGACGGCGGGGAATTCGTCGTTGCCGTTGGCGAAGTATTCTTGCGCCGACGGGCTGGCCAGATATTCGAGGAACGCAATCGCATTCTCACGGTTCGGCGCATGTGCCGCGACACCGCCGGCGGAGATGTTCACATGCGTGCCGTTGCCGTCCTGATCGGGGAACACCCAGCCGATGCCCTCGACGCCGCCGGACAGGCCGTCCACGTCCGAGCGCAGGGCGCGCGCGAAGTAGTAGGAGTTGGTGACGGCGATATCGCACTCACCCGAGACCAGACCGCGCAGCTGGTCGGTGTCGCCGCCCTGCGGATCACGGGCCATGTTGGATACGATGCCCTGCGCCCATTCGGTCGCGGCTTGCTCACCCTCATGCGTGACGATGGAGGCCAGCAGGGTCTGGTTGTAGGTGTTGGTTGAGGAGCGTATGCAGACCATATCCGAATAGGCCGGATCGGCCAGATCGGCATAGGTCGCGGGCGGGTTTTCAACGCGATCCTTGGCAAAGAAGATCATGCGCGCGCGTTGCGAGAAACCGAACCACTGGCCGTCTTCGTCGCGAAGGTTGGCGGGGATCGCCTCGTTCAGGACATCGCTGTCAATGGATTGCAGAACACCGGCATTTTCGGCGCGGGTGATGCGCGACGCGTCGACGGTCAGCATGACGTCGGCGGGCGAATTCTCACCCTCCGCAACCATGCGCTCGATCAACTCGTCCGCGTTGCCGTCAATGCGGTTGATGGTGATGCCGGTCGCCTCTTCGAAATCGGAATAGAGACGCTCATCCGTGTCGTAATGGCGCGAGGAATAGAGGTTCAGTTCCTGCGCGAAGGCAGGGGCCGCCATCGAGATCGCGACAGTGGTGAGCAGAAGCGTACGGTACATGATGTGTCCTTCATGGCAGGTCGATTTGCGTTGCAGGGGCATGTTCACCACATTCCGACAAAAAACGTCAAGCATTATTCCGACTAAAATACTCAGAAAGGTGACGCTTCCCTCTTTCGCAGGGCTCGGCTATGTCCGGGGCATGACCTTTTCCATCTCCTCACTTGCCGATATCGCGGCTGCCGGCTTCGACGATATCATCGACGTCCGCTCCCCGTCCGAGTTCGCGGAGGATCATCTGCCCGGCGCGATCAACCTGCCGGTCCTCAGCGATGCGCAGCGCGCCGAGGTTGGAACGATCTATGTGCAAAACAGCCGGTTGGAGGCGCGAAAACTGGGCGCCGGTCTGGTCGCGCGCAATGTCGCGGATCATATCGACGCCTATTTCGCGGACAAACCGGGCAGCTATCGCCCGCTGATCTATTGCTGGCGTGGCGGGCAGCGGTCGAACTCGATGGCGCTGATCCTCAAGCAGATCGGCTGGCGGGCCGAGGTGCTGGAGGGGGGATATCGCACCTATCGGCGCTTGGTCAGTCAGATGTTGTACGACGCCGACTTCGCGTGGAAGCTGGTCCTGCTGGACGGCAATACCGGCTGCGCAAAGACTGATATCCTCAACGCGATCGAGGACCCGGAGGTTCAGGTCGTTGATCTGGAGGGGCTGGCCCGTCATCGCGGCTCGGTGTTCGGCGGCTTCGTTGACGTCTCGCAACCCAGTCAGAAGGCCTTTGAGTCGGCGTTAAGCCACATATTCACGGCCTTGGACCCGGCGAAACCCGTGCTGGTCGAGGCTGAATCGAGCAAGATCGGGCAAGTTCTGGTGCCGCCCAGCCTGTGGAAGGCAATGCAGGCCGCGCCGAGAATCCACCTCTCCGCGCCGCTGGATGAGCGGGCCAAATACCTGACCCGGGCCTATTCCGACATCGTTGCCGATCCCGCGCGACTGGACAACATCATCGACCGGTTGCAAGGGCTGCACAGTCACGAGGTTCTGAAAAACTGGCGCGAACTGGCTGCGTCCGGCGATTTGGAGGCGTTGGCCGCCGCCTTGATGCAGGACCACTACGACGCGGCCTACAGCCGACAGCGCGCCCGGCATGATGTAAAGACAGTCGGCCTGGCCGTCAGGCAACTGGACCCCGCTGGCATTGTCGAGGTGGCCGGATCGGTCGCCAGCCTGGCACGGGAGATCACCCGATCCTGATCCGGGCCGGACCATCTGACAAAGTGCCGATATGGGCGGCTGTATAGCCTGAATCCGTCAGGGCCGACAGGGTCGCCGAGACGTCCCCCGGTGCGATCGCCGCCAGCAGCCCACCCGAGGTTTGGGGATCGAACAGCAAATCCTTCAGCGGTCCCGCCGGTCCGACAACGTCCGCGATCCGCATTGTGTTTTGCGTAAACAGAGAGGACCGGTGCCGCGCCTCGGCCAGCGCCAGCGCGCCGTTGATGAGGGGGATCCCGTGCAGATCAGCCGAAAGACCGCACCGGTCGAGGATGCCGAACAGATGACCGGCCAGGCCGAAGCCCGTCACATCGGTCATCGCATGTGCCAGCGGTGACAGGATCGCGGCAGCGCGCGCCGAACTGAGCGACATCGACGTCAGCGCCGCCGCCACGCTATGACCGGGCGCCTGTGCCTGCATGTCCGCGGCCAGAATGGTGCCCGTGCCGATGGGTTTCGTCAGGATCAGAGCATCGCCCGCCTGCGCGCCGGACAGACGTATGGGCCGCTCGACCAGCCCGGTGACGCTGAAGCCGACGGTCAGCTCCGCCCCCAGGGACGTGTGACCGCCCACCAGATCCGCACCCGCATCGCGCAGGGTGGTGCTGGCCGCGTCCATGATCTCACGCAGGGTGTCGGCCTGTGCCTTTTCAGCCATGCGGGGCAGGATAATCTGGCTCAGCGCCGCCTGTGGCTGCCCGCCCATTGCCCAGACGTCGCCCAGGGCGTGCAGCACCGCTATTCGCGTCAGAAGCCACGGGTCGTCGATGAAGGCGCGGAAGTGATCGGTCGTGAAGGTCTGGAAACCCGCGCCATGGATCAGAAGGGCCGCGTCGTCGCCTGCGCCCTCGGCTATGTCGGGGCGGTGCGGGGCGGGCAATGCGTCGATCTGGCGGCGCAGGGTCGCAGCCCCGACCTTGGCCCCGCAACCGCCGCACATCGGTTGGGCGGCGATCATCTCGGCCAGACCGTCGGCGGCCTCGGCTGGAATGTCGTTGGACTGGTTCATTGCAGGCAGATCGTCGAACTTGCGCATGAACTTGCTGTCTATGTGATCCTTCCACCGCCAGAGCAGTGGTCCCGAGGGGGCAAGTCCGTGCCAGTCCGCCACGGCGTCCTTCGTGCCGAGGCTGACCAGCTTGAGGTAGTCGCGCTGCGGCTTGTAGCCCTTGAGCCGCTTGCCGCTGAGCGTCGCGCGCAGATTGTGGTGCAGGATCGGTGCCTGCCTGACGGCGAAGACGCCCGCCTTCTCACGCGGGGCATGCAGCATGTGCGCACAATCCCCACCGGCAAAAATCGCCGGATCGGCTGGGCTGTTGAGATGCTCACCGACCTCGATAAAGCCATCCGTCACGGGCAGACCTGTCCGCGCGACCCAAGCCAGCGGCGTCGCCCCCGCTGCGCCGACCGTGAAGTTGGAGGGGATATCGCCCGCCTGGGTTTCCACGTGATCCGCCGCGATCCGCGTAACCTGCACGCCCTCGCGTATCGTGATGCCGGCATCGCGTAAATTGCGCTCCAACGCGGCGCGGGCGCGGGGGCTGGCGTGTTTGAGCGCGTCCTCCGCCTCCAGAATCACGATTTCGGGCGCATGGTCGCGCAAGCGGTGATGCATCGACAGGGCCAGCTCCGCGCCGGCGACACCGCATCCGATCACCGCGATCCTTGCCGCGACCTCTCCCTTTTCGACCGCTTCGACGAAGCGCGCCCAGCGGTCCGCGAACAGGCCCAGGGGCTTGGCCGGTATGGCGTGTTCCGCAAAGCCGGGCAGATCAGGCAGGGTGGAGCGGATGCCGATATTGATCGACAGCGCGTCGAACGCCACAGGCGCGCGATCCGGCACGATGACCTGCCGGGCATTCAGGTCTAGCCCCGTCGCTGATTTCAGAACCACACGTGCCCCCGCGAACCGGGCAAGGCGCATCAGGTCGATATCCAGCGCATCGCGGGAATAGTGGCCCGCAACGTGACCGGGCAGCATGCCGGTATAGGGCGCGGTCGGCTCGGGCGTTATCAGGGTGACGCGCACCCCGGGCAGGGGGGACATGCCCCATTTTCGCAGCACCAGCGCATGTGCGTGCCCCCCGCCGATCAGGATGAGGTCACGGGTCACGGGATGGCTGGGCTGCATATCGCGCTCAGACCCCGCTCTTCAGCTTCGCCCGGCGGCGTTTGGCCAGCAGGTTCAACCCTTCGATCAGACCGGCGAAACCCATCGCGGCGTAGATATAGCCCTTGGGAATTTCGACGTGGAACCCCTCCGCCACCAGGGTCGTGCCGATCATCAGCAGGAACCCGAGCGCCAGCATGACCACCGTCGGATTGCTGTTCACGAAGGCGGATAAAGGCGCGGCGAGCAGCAACATGCAGGTCACAGCGATGATAACCGCCACCACCATGATCGGCACATGCGGGGTCATGCCGACCGCCGTGATGATCGAATCGATGGAAAAGACCAGATCGAGCAGGAGGATCTGCACGATTGCCGCGCTGAGCGACATCTTGACCGCCGTGCCGACCATCATGTCGCCGGCGGGATCGGGGTCGACGTGGTGATGGATCTCCCTCGTTGCTTTCCACACAAGGAACGTGCCGCCAGCGATCAGGATGATGTCCTTCCAAGAAAAGCCGCGTCCGAACAATTCGATGACCGGCTCCGTCAGGCCGACGATCCACGCGATGGCGGCCAGAAGGCACAGTCGCAGGATCAGCGCCATGCCGATGCCCAGATTGCGCGCCCGCCGCCGCTGGCTTTCCGGTAACTTGTTGGTGACGATCGAGATGAACAGCAGGTTGTCGATGCCCAGCACGACCTCCATCACGATCAACGTCATCAGGGCCGCCCAGTTGGCGGGGTCGTTTATCAACTGTACGATGCTGTCCATCTGGCGATCCGGTTCACTGTTACTGACGCTCTGCGAGATAGGTCTGTGCCGCTTCGCGTCCAGTCGGCCAGTGGGTCATGAGATCAGGAGGCGCGGGCCCGCAATCGCGCCGCGCGCGCCAGAAGCGCACGTCCGCTTGGCGTCAAGCCGGGGCCGGTCTTGTCCAGCGAACCTGCGGTGCTGCGCAATGCGCCTGCACGGGCCTGAATCCGGTCGGCCTCTTCCTGCAAGACGCCGGCGGCGCGGCGGCTCAGCGCATCGGCGGATGCCAGTTCGACCGCTTGCTCTGCGCTGGTCAGCGGGGCTATTCCGCGATCAGCGATCTGTTGTTGGGTCAGCAATTCGGGATAGGCCGCATCCTGCAGCGCGATCGGCGTTTCCTCAGGCAGATCGTACAGGCCCGTGGCCTCACCAAAGGTGCATCCGCCAAGTGCCACGACCGTCAGAACAGTGAGAAAGCGCATGGGATTTCGCCAGATATGAGTTACGTTTGAACAAACGATTAAAGCATCCGACCTGCCCCGTACAGGGCCGCGACAAGATGCGAAGACCGGAGGGAACGATGAGTGACAAGGACACCATGGAGACATGGATGGAGGAAAGTGCCGAGTTCACGCACAACATGGCGCAGGTGTCCGAGACGAGCGCCGAGATCTGGAAGCAGTTTCTGCACGCCCAGGCCGCCAATGCCGACCACCCGGCGCGTCTCGATCCGCTCAACACGTTGCCGTCCTTCACGAATTTCGCCAAGGTCCTTGCGGAAAATCCGCAACAGCTGGCCGCCGCGACGTTCGGGTGGTGGCAGTCGCAGGCCGAATTGTGGCAAAGCGCGTGGTCCCGCTGGATCGGGGAGCCTGCCGACGCCGTGGTCGAACCGTCGCGCGGGGACAAGCGGTTCAAGCATGAGCAATGGTCGGAAAACGTGCTGTTCGACTACCTCAAGCAATCCTATCTGCTGACCGCCAGCTATCTTCAGGGCACGGCACACGATGTCGGTGACCTGCCGCCGCAGGAACGCAAGAAGATCGAGTTCTATACCCGCGCCTTCGTCGAGGCGATGAGCCCGTCAAACTTCTTCGCGCTGAACCCCGAAGTGCTGGAAGCGACCGCCTCGCAAAAGGGGGAGAATCTGGTTCGCGGGCTGAAGATGATGTTGCAGGACATGGAGCGGGGAAAGGGTCAACTGATCATTCGCCAGACCGATATGAACGCCTTCGAAGTCGGGCGCGACATGGCCGTGTCGCCGGGATCGGTGATCTTTCAGAACAACGTGCTGCAACTGATTCAATATGCCCCCACCACCGAGCAGGTTCACGCCCGCCCGCTGATGTTCATCCCGCCATGGATCAACAAGTATTACGTGCTCGACCTGAATGAGAAGAAGAGCATGATGAAATGGCTGGTCGCGCAGGGCTTTACCGTTTTCATGGTGTCCTGGATCAATCCCGATGAGGCCCAGGCGGCGGAGACGTGGGACAGCTACATGGATGCGTTGAGCGACGCGATGAACGTCGCGTTGAAGGAAACTGGTCAGAAAAAGCTGAACATCGCGTCCTATTGCATCGGCGGTACGATGGTCGGGTCGATCCTGGCCCATGCGGGTAAGACGAAGGACACGCGCATCGCCTCCGCCACGCTGTTCACCGCACAGCTCGATTTTGCCGATGCCGGGGAGTTGCAGGTCTTCGTGGACGACAAGACCATCGACGCGGTGGATGCCGAAATGGACAAGGGATTCCTGCCCGCCGAAAAGATGGCGTCGGCCTTCAACATGCTGCGTTCGGCCGATCTGATCTGGGGGTATATCGTCAATAATTACATGCTGGGCAAGGAGCCGTTCCCCTTCGACCTGCTGTACTGGAACGCGGACAGCACGGCGATGCCGGCGCGGGTGCATCACTTCTATCTGGAGACGTTTTATCGCAACAACGCCTTCGTGCGCGGCACCTTGCCGATCAAGGGTGAGGTCGTGGGGTTGGATGACATTACCGGACCGGTCTATCACGTGGCGGCGCGCGAAGATCACATCGCGCCTGCGCATTCGGTCTATCGCGGCGCACGGATGATGAAGAACGCGGATGTCCGCTTCGTCCTCGCCGGGTCGGGTCATATCGCGGGTGTGGTGAACCCGCCAGCAGCCGAAAAGTACCAGTACTGGTCGAAGGACAGTCTGGACGAGGAAACGCTGGAGGAGTGGATGACACAAGCGCAGGAGCATCCCGGATCGTGGTGGCAGGATTGGGCGCCCTGGCTCGCCCGCCATTCGGGCCGGAAAGTGAAGGCGCGCACGCCCGGCCAGAAATCCGGCGTAATCGAACCTGCTCCAGGATCATATGTGCGGCTGCGCTTCGATCAACGCTGAGGATTGTTTCATCCGCGCCGCGTTCTACGTGATTGGGGTAAGAGTGTCGCAAGACGGACATGACAGCGCGGTAGTGCCAGGGAATGAAAGAACAGCTCGACACTTTGATTGAGGAGCGTGCGCGGTGGATGTACCGCGCCGGCCCTCTGGTGCGCCCGGTTCGAGCCTTGCTGCATTTGATGCTGTCCTATGATCGCACGCTGGCGCTGGGTCGGAAGTTCGAAAAAACCCCCACGCCCGAGGTTATGGACCACATGGCGGACCTGATCGCCAAACGGGTCGAGGTCGAGGGGCTGGAAAACGTGCCCGAGGACGGGCCGGCGATCATCGTATGCAACCATCCCACCGGAATTGCCGACGGTATCGTCCTGTACAAGCTGCTGCGCCACCTCAGACCGGATCTGTTCTTTTTTGCCAACGGGGACATCCTGCGGATCATGCCGCAATTCACCTCGATGATCGCGCCGGTCGAATGGCGTGAGGGCAAGCGGTCGATGAAGAAAAACCGAGAGACTCTGACCTATGCGAAGGATGCCTTTGCCGAGGGTCGGCTCGCCGTGATCTTCCCTGCCGGGCGCCTGTCCAAGCGGCGGGGAATGTCGCTGCATGAGCGGGAGTGGATGCCCTCCGCCGCCATGCTGGCGCGAAAATACGAACTGCCCGTGGTGCCGGTGCGGATCACCGCGCGAAATTCGCTGCTGTTCTATCTGTTCGACAAGATGCATCCCAGCTTGCGCGACATCACCCTGTTTCACGAGGTTCTGAACAAGGACCGGCAGCAATTTCACGTGCGCCTCGGCACGGTGATCCAGGGCGACAGTCTGCCTGCCGACAGCGACGCGGCGACGCAGGTTCTGTTCGACGCGGTTGACCGCCTACGCTCCCCCCGACGCGAGCGCAGGTTGTTCGTGACCCGCCCCCGGCAACTCAAACCACAGCCCCGGTTGGGCTGATCGTCACTCCGCCGCGCTGAGACACTGTTCGCCTAGGGCTTATCACTTGCCCGTCGAACGAAATCGTCAGGTCGGGGCTTGGCAGACAGGCGATTCCGCCCGACACTGCGCGCAATCAATGGCGCGCCCGGATTCGCGAGGAGCGCGCCGCGAGAATCGGGGAGATCGAGATGACCACCATTTCCATGCGTGTGAACGGCAAGGACGTAAGCGCGGCGGCGGAGGGCAACACCCTGTTGGTGAATTTCCTCCGCGAGGGGTTGAGGCTGACCGGCACCCATGTCGGCTGCGACACCTCGCAATGTGGCGCCTGTGTCGTGCACGTGGACGGGGTCGCGGTGAAATCCTGCATCATGTTCGCAGCGGATGCAGAAGGGGCCGAGATTACGACGATCGAAGGCATGGCGAACCCCGATGGTTCGCTGGGCACCGTTCAGCAGGCCTTTCGCGATTACCACGGTCTGCAATGCGGGTTCTGCACACCGGGCATGGTGATGATCGCGGCCGATCTGCTCAAGAACAACCCCGATCCGTCCGAGCAGGAAATTCGCGATTACCTTGAGGGCAACATCTGCCGGTGCACCGGCTACCACAACATCGTGAAGGCCATTCAGGCCGCCGCCGGGCAAAACGTGCCCTCCGTCGCGGCGGGGTAGCTGCGAACGGACAAGACCCAAGCGAACGGAGCAGAGCAGGATCCGCAAGGGTTCACCGACAGGAGATCACCAGATGTACGCATTCGATTTCGTAAAACCCACCAGCATAGACGAAGCCGTTCAGGCACTTTCGGATGGTGAGGCGCAGGCCCTGGGCGGTGGTCAAACGTTGATCCCGACCCTCAAGGCGCGATTGGCCGATCCCGGCACCCTTGTCAGCCTCGCCCATATCGCGGATCTGAAATATGTTCGCGTGAACGGCGATGTGATAGAGATCGGCGGCGGCACGACCCATGCGACCGTCGCGGCGCAGGCGGCGGAGGCATATCCGGGGCTAGCCGATCTGGCGGGGCGTATCGGCGACCCGTCGGTGCGCAATCGCGGCACCATCGGCGGCAGTCTGGCCAACAACGATCCGTCCGCCTGCTATCCGGCTGCGGCCCTCGGCTCGGGCGCGACCATCGTTACGAACACGCGCGAAATCGCGGCCGACGATTATTTTCAGGGCATGTTTACCACCGCGCTGGAGGAAGGGGAGATCGTCACCGCCGTCAGGTTTCCCATCCCGCAGGCCGCGCATTACGAGAAGATGGCCCAACCCGCCAGCCGGTTCCCGCTGGTCGCTGTGTTCGTGGCGAAATACGCTGATGGCGTGCGCGTTGCCGTCACCGGTGCCAGCAATAACGGCGTGTTCCGCTGGGCGGAGGCCGAGCAGGCGCTTTCGTCGAATTTTAGTGTCGGTGCGATTGAGGGGCTACACCACTCAGCGGATGACATGATCGCGGATATTCACGGCACTGCGGCCTATCGCGCCCATCTGATCGGGGTGATGACCCGCCGCGCGGTCGAAAAGCTGACCTGATCCAAGGTTTGCCCCTGCCGCCCGCGCATGGGGCCGCAGGAGGCTCAGTTCCCGCCAAAGATCGCGGCGACGCCGTCCCCGAACCCGTCGAGTTGAATGCGCAGGATCACCGGGTCGCTGCCGGGAGCAGGGCGATAGCCGAACAGCATGGTGCCCTGGCTCAACCGTTCGATCTCCGCATCATCCAGCGCCAGTGCCCCCTCGCACAGTTCGCCCAGACAACGCTGCCAGATCAGTTCGCGCTGCGGGGTGTCGTCGCCCTCCACCTGATAGACGATACCGGAGGGCAGATAGGCCCCGATCGGCACTTGCCCGATCAGCGCGGGACCGCCCTGAAGCTCGGTGACGAGAACGCGCGCGACCAGCGCGCCGGATTCCGCCATTCTGAGGTCCTGAACCAGATTGCATTGGGCGGGCTGCGTCGCTTCCGCGCCACATCCGATGACCCAGTTGCCGAAGGTGGTGCCATTCTCAACAGATGCGGCCTGCTGCGCCACGGCGCCGGTGAGGGGGCTGAAAACGGCAAGGGCCAGGGCAAGTGCCGGGGCAAGGGTTGCGATGCGATGCATGAGGATACTCCGTGATTTCACGTCGGCCCGACCTTCGGGCAAGTGTCCGCCTGGATCAAGCCCTGTGCCTGCCGCTCCGATCTCAAATCATCGCGCGCAGGGCCTGCAAGGTGGCGGCCTCCTCGGGCGGTTTGTCCCAACGGATGCGCTTGATACGCGGAAAGCGCATGGCAACACCGGATTTGTGCCGCTTGCTCTCCTGAATGGCGTCGAAGGCGATTTCCAGAACCAGTTTCGGTTTGACCGCGCGCACCGGTCCGAACCGCTGGGTGAAGTTGTTGCGGACGAAGCGGTCCAGCTCCTCCAGCTCCGCATCGGTAAAGCCGGAATAGGCCTTGCCCACCGGCGTCAGATAGCGCCCCTCCGGCCCGTCCACCCAGGCGCCGAACGTGTAATCCGAATAGTAGGACGACCGCCTGCCGTGGCCGCGCTGCGCATACATCATCACGCAATCGGCCTCCAACGGATCGCGTTTCCACTTCCACCATTGCCCAACCGGACGACCGGCGAGGTAGAGGCTGTCACGTCGTTTGAGCATCAGACCTTCGAGAGCATCCTCACGCGCGCTGTCGCGCAGCGTCTGCAATTGCGGCCATGTCTCGAACGGAATGACCGGCGACAGGTCGAGCCGGGGCCGGGTGCCGAATTCTTCGAGCCGTGCGCGGCGCTGCGTCCATGGCAGATCGCGCAAATCCTCGCCGTCATGGTCGAGCAGGTCATAGGCGCGGATATGCGCGGGAAAATCGGTGAGGGTCTTCTTTCCCACCCGCTTGCGCCCCAGCCGTTTTTGCAAATCGGCAAAGGGCGCGACGGCCTGATCGCGCATCACCAGCAATTCGCCGTCGATGCAGCCGTGCCAGTCCATCGCCTCGACGATATCGGGAAAGCTGTCGGAGATGTCGTCCCCGGTGCGGGTGTAGAGCCTGCGACCGCCCGGCGTGGCGACCGCCTGCACGCGGATGCCGTCCCATTTCCACTCCGCGACATAATCCGCCGGATCGAGTGTGGTAAAGCGATCCTCCACCGGGTGGGCCAGCATCATCGGGCGATAGGCCAGCGACAGGTCCACATCGGGGCGTGGACCGCCGTCGAGCCAGCGGAACAGATCGCCATAGGGCGGGTCGATCGCGAACCACAGACGCTCGATCACCTCAACCGGATGGTCCGCATCCGCCAGCGCGTTTTGTGCCATGCGGGTGGATACGCCGACCCGCATTCCCCCCGTGCACAGCTTGATAAGCGCCAGTCTGGCCGAGGCCTCGCACCGGCTCAGCAAACCGGCCAGGACCGCCGGCCGGTCCGACCGGCTGGAGGCCAGCAGGCGGGTGACGACCTCATCCAGACTGGGGGGCGAGGTTTCCTCAGGCTCCGGCCAGAGCAGAGAGACGGTTTCCGCCAGATCCCCGACATAGGCGCGCGACAGGGCGAACAGCACCGGGTCCATCCGCTCCTCCATCATGCCGCGAATGACCGAGGGAGTCACATGCGGCAGATCCAGGGTTCCGGCCAGCGCGGCCAGCGCCCAGCCGCGATCCGGGTCCGGGGTGCTGCTGAAATAACGGCGCAACAGCACAAGCTTGCCATTGCGGCCGGGCGTGAAGGCCAACTGTTCCAATAAATTCGCGAACGGTGTCATATGGGGTCATCTAGCGGGAAAGCGCCCCGGGGCGAGAGGCCAGCCTGCGGCAAAAGCTCCGCTGGCGCAGGGGCGCGCACGGTCGGATCAGCGTCGCATTCGGAACGCGGGCCGGGTTTGCGCAGGATAAAGTGGGGTGGTGGAGGGGATCATGTTTCTAAGTGTATTCGATATCTTCAAGATCGGGGTCGGGCCGTCATCCTCCCATACGATGGGGCCGATGGTGGCGGCGGCCCGGTTTCTGGAGGCCCTGCGCAGCGGGGCGGACCGGGTGCCCGGCGCGGGTGAGGCAGCCCGGATCGAGGCGCGGTTGCACGGCTCCCTCGCGTTCACGGGCAAGGGGCACGCGACCGATCGCGCGGTCCATCTGGGCCTGCTGGGCCACGCGCCAGCGACCTTCGACGTGGTGGCGGCGGAGGACGATCTGGCCACCTTGTATGAGACCGGGACGCTGCGGCCCGATGGCTTGCCTGCGCTTGCCTACGCGCCCGAAACCGATCTGATTTTCGACTATGACGAAATGCTGCCCGGTCACACGAACGGCATGGTGCTGCGCGCCTATGACATTGCAGGCAACCTGCACATGACGGAGACCTATTATTCCGTCGGCGGCGGCTTCGTCATGACCGCGCGGGAACTGGACCGGCAGGGCGAGGATTCCATGCCCGAGGGCGTGCCGCACCCGTTCAGAACCGCGGCGGAGATGTTGCGCATGGCGCGCGAAAGCGGACATTCCATCGCGCAGATGAAGCGTCGCAACGAACTGGCCACCCGCTCGGCGGAGGATCTGGACAAAGGTCTCGACCGGATCTGGCGGGTGATGGAGGATTGCATCGCGCGCGGTATTGCAACCGACGGGATCCTGCCGGGCGGGCTGAACCTGCGCCGGCGCGCAGGCCACATTCATCGCCAGTTGCTGGAGGAACGGGGCCGCAACCTGTCCGCCCCCCATACCGTCAACGACTGGCTGTCGGTCTATGCGATGGCCGTGAACGAGGAGAACGCCGCCGGTGGTCAGGTCGTAACCGCACCGACCAACGGCGCGGCGGGGGTCGTACCCGGAACGATCCGATACTGGCTGGATCATGTGCCGGGGGCACATCGCGGTCTGATCCCGGACTTTCTGCTGACGGCCGCTGCCGTCGGGGGGCTGATCAAGAGCAATGCCTCGATCTCAGGCGCGGAGGTTGGGTGCCAAGGCGAGGTTGGCTCCGCCGCCGCGATGGCTGCTGCGGGCTTGTGCGCCGTGATGGGCGGCACGCCCGAGCAGGTGGAGAATGCAGCTGAAATCGCGTTGGAGCATCACCTCGGCATGACATGTGATCCGATCAAGGGGCTGGTGCAGGCCCCTTGTATCGAGCGCAATGGATTGGGCGCGATCAAGGCGGTGTCGGCGGCCTCCCTGTCGCTGCGCGGCGACGGGCGGCATCTGGTCAGCCTCGATGCCTGCGTCGAGACGATGCGCCAGACAGGGCGCGACATGGATCGACGCTACAAGGAAACCTCGCAAGGCGGGCTGGCTGTCAACGTGCCTGAGTGTTGAAACCTGCCTGAGTGCTGACATTCCCGCGCAGCCGATGGAACAGGTGCGTATAGGCCGCCACCCCGATCAGCGGCACGATCAGGTTCAGCACCGGAATCGACAACGGCACGGCCATCGCGACACCCATCACCCAGATGCGTCCGCGATTGGATTTTCTGAGCGCGCTCGCCTCACGCGGGGGCAGGCGGCGCAGGGCGACCAGCTGGAAATATTCGCGGCCCAGAAGGTACCCGTTCACCAGATAGAAAATGAACGGTGCCAGAGGGGCCACCAGCAGATAGATCGCCAGCGCCGCGATGTTCGCCACCACCAGAATCGCGAAGAACCGCACCGTGTCGACGATGGTGGTCAACAGCCCGGGCGGCGTGGCCGCAGGCAGATGCGCGTAGTGTTTCTGCTCTACCGCCTCGGCAATATCGTCGAGCAGGAACCCGATGCATAGCGACGCCACCGGAATCATCAGGAACACCGATGCCAACATCATCGCACCGACCGCCAATCCGGCGAGGAGGCCCGCAGGGTCCACCATGCCGATCCACGGCAGGCTGAACGGGTCGATGCCCGACACCAGATAGCCCACCACCGTGTAGAGCACGATCAGCACCCCCAGCGTCATCGCGACAGCCTTGAGCAGGACCATTCGGAATTTGGGGTCGGGCAGTTGGTTCAGCGCGGCCAGAATGGGGGCGATCATTCCTGAACCCATGTGGTGATGGCCTCCAGATCGGGGCGGGGGCGATCGGGGGGCGTGCTGGTTTGCGTGCCAATATGGATGAAGCCCGCGACGAATTCGCCTTCTTGCAACGACAGACCGTCGCGCAGCCATTCGGGGTCCATCGCCATCCAGCCGGTCAGCCAGTTTGCACCCCAGCCGCTTGCCTGTGCGGCGTTGAGCAGGGCGAGGCAGACCGCACCCGCCGACAGGTGCTGTTCGATTGCGGGGACTTTCTCGCTGGGCTGCGGGCTGGCGATGACTGCGACGATTTGGGTCGCGGTGCGGAAATGGTTCGCGGCCTTTGCCAGCTTCTCCTCCGGCTCGGCCTTCGCGATGCCACGCTTCAATGTGAGATCCGCCAGCCGGGTCAGGGCCGCCCCCTCCAGCACGATAAAGCGCCAAGGTTCCAGCTTGCCATGATCGGGGGTGCGGGCGGCGGCCTCGAGTATCGGCATCAGCGCGGCGCGATCGGGGGCTGGGCCGGTCAATGTCGGCGCGGGGCGCGACCGTCGTGTCAGCAGAAAATCCATTACCGCGGGACGGGGGGTAAGAGCCATGCGAGCGTCCTTTCGTTCCTGACCCCATGTCGCGCCGATGGATGGGGGTTTCAAGACAGCGTGCTTGCCTGACAGGGGTTTTTCCGCGCAGGGTTCTGTAAAAAGTGAGGAACCCGCTTCAAATGTATCGCACCTTTCGAATGCTGTCCTATGCGGTGATCGCCATTTTCGCGATCTGGTATCTGGGCTTCAGCCCCACCGGCATCGCCCCTGTCGCCTACACACCCTCGCAGGATCCCGGCCTGACGGGTCCGTTTGCGCCGAACCAGCGGCTGGCCGAGGTCGAGATCCTGGATATGGCAGGCGAAGAAGGCCCCGAGGATATCGCCGTCGATGCTGCGGGCGTGGCCTGGGTGACCAGCCTGCAAAGCGGGTTGTGGCGCGTTGACGACCGAGAGATGACCCATGTCGGACGGCTGGGCGGGCGGCCTCTGGGCCTCGAATTCGGCGGGGATGGCGCGCTCTACATCGCTGACAGCTATCTGGGATTGCTTCGCTGGACGCAGGCGAACGGCACCGAGGTGCTTGCCGACCGGTATGACGACGCGCCGATCCGTTATGCCAACCAGGTGGCCCCGGCGCGGGACGGGTCGGTGTATTTCTCCGTCTCGACCCGCCGGCACGATCCGCAGGCGCAGGGTGGAACGCTGGAATCCTCTGTCGTTGATCTGTGGGAACATCGTCGCACCGGGCATGTCCTGCGCTGGTCGCCGGACGGTCTGACGCAGGTGGCCGACGGGTTCAACTTCACCAACGGTATCGCGCTGACACCGGAACAGGATGCGCTGCTGATCGCGGAAACCGGCGAATACCGGATCTGGAAGCACGATCTGGAAACCGGCACGCGTGAGGTTATTCTGGATGGCCTGCCCGGCTTTCCCGACAACATCCAGGCGCAGGGCGATGGCACGTATTGGGTCGGCCTCGTTTCACCCCGTCAGGCGATCGCGGACGCGCTCGCGCCCTATCCGGCGCTGCGCAACATCATCTGGCGTTTGCCCGAGGTCGTGCGCCCCGCGCCCGTTCATCACGGCATCCTGATGCGGATCGATGGGCAGGGGCAGATTCTGGACGTTCTGCAAGCGCCGGAGGGGGAATATTCCCTCGTCACCGGGGCGATGGAGGTGGACGGCACGTTGTACGTCACATCGCTGGGTGCCCCCGGACTGGCCGCGATGGACGCACCCTAGACCAGCCACAGCGTCAGGCTCAACACCGCCAATAAAGCCGTCAGCAAACCCCACGCCCGCCACATCAGCCGAGTTGCGGCCGCGATGTCGTGCCGGTCGGGATCGCGGCCCTGCGGGTTCAGCCACGGGTCGTTGGACGGCCCTTCGGCATAGTCGCGCGGCCCGGACAGGCGCAGACCCAGGGCGGCGGCCATGGCGCTTTCCGGCCAGCCCGCATTGGGGGAGCGATGTCGCCGCGCATCACGCCACATGACCGGCCAGACTGCTCGGTTCAGGGATGCGACCGCGATCAGGCATCCTGTCAGGCGGGCGGGGATCAGGTTCATCACATCGTCCAGACGGGCGGCGGCCCAGCCGAATGCCTCGTACCGGGCGGAGCGATGGCCGATCATGCTGTCAGCCGTATTCACCGCCTTGTAGATCAGCAAGCCGGGCAGCCCGGCCAGCACGAACCAGAACGCCGGCGCGACGACGCCGTCCGACAGGTTTTCCGCCCCGCTTTCGATTGCCGCCCGTGCAATCGCCGCTTCGTCGAGCGTTTCAGTGTTCCTGCCCACGATCATCGAGACGGCGTGTCGCCCCTGGTCCAGCCCGGCATCCAAGCCTTCGGCCACCGCACGGACATGCGTGGTCAGGCTGCGTTGCGCCAGCAGGATCGCCACGATCACGACATGCACCGGCCCGGGCAGGAACGACAGCACCCATCCCAGCCCGCCGGATGCCAGCAGCAGCAGGCAGAGCGCCAGCACGCCCGCGCGCTGTGAACGGTCGTTCAGGCGACGTTCCAAGGCGGCGACCATCTGTCCCATCACGACGGCGGGATGGGGGATGCGCGACCACAGCCACGCCGGCTCCCCCACCAGCGCGTCCAGAATCAAGGCGGCGGTCAGGATCACGCCAGTGCCCGTGCAATACGCTCCAGCCCGGACGCATCGGCGGGCAGGCCCAGCCTGATCCAGTCGGGCCGGTCCTCGAACACGCGGCTCCAGATATGGTGCCGGGCCAGTCTGGTCTGCGTGGCGAGGCCGTCGTGCACGACATACAGCCGAAACAGGCTGGTGCCACCGACGATGCGCGCACCGCTCATCGTCATCACCCGGTCCAGATGACCCGCCATCGACGCCAGATGAACCCGCGTATCCTCGGCCCAGGCGGGGTCGCTCAGGGCTTGCGTGCCGATCGTCAAGGCAGGGCCGGAGGCCGCCCACGGCCCCAGATGCTGCCGCAAAAGACGGGCATTTTCCGGCGAGCAGATCGCGAAGCCCAGACGCAGGCCCGCCAGGCCCCAGAACTTCCCGAAGCTTTTGAGCACGACGAAGTTCGGGTGGCCGGCATGCGCGACATGCGAGACACAGCCGACATCCGCGAAGCTCTCATCCACAATTGTCAGGGTTGTGTCATGCGGTGTCACCCGGTGCAGCCGTCCGTCGGGATTGTTGGGGTGAACAACGATCCGCGTGGCCGGAACCACTTGCGACGGTTCCGTATCCTCCACCGCGAAGCCCGCTGCGCGAAAGGCCGCGGCATGCTCGTTATAGGTAGGGCCCGAGACATGCACCGGACCCGCCCCGGCCAGGGCCGGCATGGCCGCGATCAGGGCCGAGGCACCTGGCGCTATGACGACCTCGGCCTCATCAGGTATGGTCCAGAAAACGCGCGCCGCGTCCTCCAGCGCCGTGAATGCGGCGCGGTCCGGCAGGTCGGTCCAGTTCGACATGTCGATGGGGGGGATCGGATAGGAATTGGGATTGATGCCGGTGGACAGATCGAGCCATCCCGCGCGTGTGCCCCCATGACACGCGATAGCACGATCCAGATCTCCGCCGTGCTCACGCTCTGGTCGAATCATAATTCTTTAAATAACCTCAGGGTTGTTAGAAGTTCGCCTCGGATGCTAGGTTCACAGGACCATGCAGTTCAGGTGGGTTCAAGCGCAAGCGCTTCCGACGTGGGGAAGGAGTGCTGCGGGGGTGAGTGACAGGCCCTGAAGAAGGGCGACACCGATCTTTGCTGGGGGGCGGATCGGCGTCAGGTCAGGGATGCGAACAGCCGACAGGCTGATTGCCCCGGCCGATTGTCACTCACCCATTCTGCCCTTCAGGGCCGCGACCATGCGGGCGCGTCCAGTCGGTGTTCGGCCCGACGGGAACGATCCGGTGCGGATTGATATTTGCATGACTGTAGTAATAGTGCCGCGCGATATGGTCGAAATGAACCGTCTCCGCGACACCGGGCCACTGGTACAGTTCCCGTGTATAGTCCCACAGATGCGGATATTCGATCAGCTTGGCGCGATTGCACTTGAAGTGCCCGTGATAGACCAGATCGAAGCGGAACAGTGTGACGGCCAGCCTCCAGTCCGCCTCGGTTATGCGCGCGCCCATCAGGTAACGACGCGTGGTGAGGCGATCCTCCAGCCAGTCCATCGTATCGTTGAGGGCGCCCACAGCCTCATCATAGGCGGACTGGGTCTTGGCGAAGCCAGCGCGATAAACGCCGTTGTTCAGCGTTTCGTAGATGCGCGCGTTTACCGGCTCCATCTCCTCACGCAGGTCTTGCGGCCAGAAATCGAGGGTGTTGCCAGTCAAACCGTCGAACGCATCGTTGAAAATGCGGATGATCTCGGAGCTTTCGTTGTTGACGATGGTGCCGGTCTGCTTGTCCCACAGAATGGGCACGGTCACACGACCCGAAACGTCTGGATCGGCCTTGGTATAGATCTCGCGCAGGAAGGATTTGCCGAACAGGGTGTCGCCCGTCGCGCCGGGAAACGTCTCGTCGAAGGTCCATCCATCGTTGAGCATGTGGGGATGCACGACGGAAATGCCGATATGGTCGGTCAGCCCCTTGAGCACGCGAAAGATCAGCGCCCGATGCGCCCATGGGCAGGCATATGAGACATAGAGGTGATATCGCCCGCTTTGCGCCGCGAACCCCGTCTGCCCCGACGGCCCGGCGGTTCCGTCCGGTGTGATCCAGTTGTGAAACGATGTCGGTTTGCGATCGAATGAACCGTCATCGGTGTGGTCCAGCAAATCCTCACTGACCCATTTACCTTCGACCAGCTTGCCCATGATGCTACCTCCCTGTTCAGCTGATTATGTGACGTAGGTCCTCGGCTGATAAGGGCGAAGTTTCGGGCTAAACTGTTTACGGCCTGACAGCGCGATATGCGCCTATTTGGTGGGTCGACACGAATCTTTCTTCGTGTTGGGGTAAGACGACTTAATATATCCGGTTTGGTCATGCGAACTCGGATCATGCTTCGCGAATGAGGGGATCAGATGGACATTCACCTGCCGGAACACATCGTGGCGGAGCTGGGGCATGTGGAGCCAAGCGACCGTAAACGTCGGCTTCGTGTGCGTGACGGGTCGCTGGTCGTCGATGTCATTGACCTGGACGAGACTGGATTTTCCGTCGCATCCGATGCCGCCCCTCTGCGCGGTGCTGTGGCCGTTCTGGATGGCGCGCGTCATATCGCCGATTGCCTTATCGTGGCAGCTGAGGGCGAGGGGCGTATCATGCGCTACGAGTACAAGCGGTGGACGCAGATTTCACCAAAGGCACCCCTGGACTACGTTCGGGAGGAGAACGCGCCCGTCGCCCTGTTGCGATAATCGCGGCGGGCCTGTCGGGGGCAGGTGTGTCTACCGGATAGAACCGATATTGTGGTCCCGGTATTGCTGTCCGGGGCACGGTTTCCATAAGTCGCTCTTGCCCGGGTAGTGGCATCACAGGCGGGTGCGTGGCCTCGGCATGAGGCCAGAGTGCTGGCGAATGCACACTCGTCGATCAGTCAGATGGAATGGATTGCTGCGATGCCTGACCTCGATGAGCATGGCGTTCGGACCGATCAGTCGCGCGCGCCCGACCCGATCCGTGGCTGCGTATTCGGTGGCAAGGAGAGACGGCGAAAATGACCACAGCTCAATCTGCGGCACCGCCGGTCTCTCTCGCGAAATATCGCGATCCCAGATTGGATTTCTTTCGCGGGATGGCGATGTTCGTCATCCTGCTGGCGCATACGCCCGGCAATACGTGGACGTTGTGGGTTCCCGCGCGGTTCGGATTCTCGGACGGGGCGGATCTGTTCGTCTTCTGCTCGGGCATGGCGTCGGCGCTGGCCTTTGGCAGCATCTTCGCCAGGGCGGGATGGTGGCTGGGCACGGCCCGGATCGCGCACCGAATATGGCAAGTCTACTGGGCGCATATCGGCATCTTTCTGGTCACGGCGCTGCTGCTTTTTTCCATCGACCATTTCGGTATGGGCGACCCGGCGGTCCGCTATATCGAACGACCCTATATCGTGCCTTTCTTTACCCAGACGGGCGAGGCTTTGCTGGGTCTGCTGACGCTCGGCTATGTGCCGGGGCTGTTCGACATACTGCCGATGTATATCGCTATCCTGGCGATGATTCCCGTTGTGATGCTGATCCATCGAACGCTGGGAACCGCCGCTGTCCTGATCGCCGTGGGCGCAATGTGGCTGTGCGCCAACCTGTCGGGCTGGGCGCTGGAGGTGGAGGATCCCGCCACGCTGGGCACCTTCGGGGAACGACTTTACGCGACAGGACAGGCGCTGTCCTTTCTGAGCCTGCCTGGCAATCCATGGGGTGATGGGCGCTGGTTCTTCAATCCATTCGCGTGGCAGATCGTCTTTTTCAGCGGCTTCGCCCTCGGCATGAAATGGGTGCCCGCCCCGCCGCGCAGTCGCAGGCTGTTTTGGGTGGCAGTGGCGTTCGTCCTCATGGTTGTGCCGTTTGCGTGGTTCAAGATCCATCGCGGCCTGTACCTGCCCGATGAATGGGCGGTCCAGAACTGGATTGAGGCGACGCGCGACGCCATCCGCCCCCTATGGTGGAAAACGGAGCAGGGCGCGTTGCGATATCTGCATTTTCTGGCCACCGCCTATATCGCGTGGATGCTGGTGGGCATCGGGGGCAGACGGTTGAGCGAGGGCTTCGCGGCCCCGCGATCTGCAAAACCGCTGGCGCTCGTCCTGGCGGGCGTGGTGCTGGTGCTGACGGTTCCCTACACCTATGTCGATTCGATCAGGAACCACGCCCCGCCGCTGAACGATTTCTTCGTCTGGTTGCTGGACGACCGGGCACCGGCGCTGCTGGGCATAAGCCTGTTTGCCCACCCGGATCGCATCGGGCTGTTGCAGATCGCGCATCTTATCGCCGCGATCGTGCTGCTATGGGCGGCGATCGGCGGGGCCGCCCGTCACTGGATGACGCATGATCTGGTCGGGTATGTCGTGCCCGTCATTCGCAAGGTCGGAACGCAAAGCCTCGCCTGTTTCATGGTGTCGATCCCGCTGAGCCAGATCGACGGCTTGCTGCTGGACGTTATGGGGCGTGCGCCCTGGTCGTGGTGGCTGGTGAACTGCTTTGGCATGGGGATGCTGATCGCGACGGCTTACTTTGTCGGCTGGATCAAGGGCAGTCCGTGGCGCGGCACCGCACCCGCGACAGATGCGCCCTAAATTGGGCGTGGTGCCCTTGCGCGCTAGGTCATGGCGAAACAGAGGAACGCCATGGATATCTCCACCAAGCCCGTCACACCGCTGCTGCCACGTCGATGTGAGACGGGGCCGGTGGTGATCGCGCAACTGGGGCAGACGCTGGACGGTCGCATCGCGACGGTCACGGGGGCCTCGAAATACATCAATGGCAGCGCGGCGCTGGACCATCTGCACAGATTGCGCGCGCAGGTCGATGCCGTGCTGGTCGGGGTCGGCACCGCGATGGCGGACGATCCGCAACTGACGGTCCGTCGGGTCGATGGGGCACATCCCGCGCGGGTGGTGATTGACCCCAAGGGCCGCGCATCCGCCGGCCTGCGGCTGTTCGGTGATGGGCAGGCGCCGGTTTTCGTCGTGACCAGTCCGGGCGTCGCCGTTCCCGACGGGGCGACCCCGATCCGCATTGATCCGCGTGATGGCCAGTTGCCCCCTGGGGCCATCGTCGCGGCCCTGTCCGAGATAGGATTGCAGCGTTTGCTGGTGGAGGGCGGGGCGGACACGCTTGCACGATTCCTTGACGCGGACGCGGTCGATCTGCTCCATATACTCATGGCTCCGATGATCCTGGGTTCGGGCAAGGCCGGTCTGGCGCTGAAGCCTGTCGAAAGCCTGAAGGAGGCTCGCAGGCCGCAAACCGGGGTTCACGTCTTCGATGACGGGGATGTCCTGTTCATCTGCGATCTGCGCCAGAATTGGGAGAGGGACGAATGACCTACACCTACCCGGCCGCACGCCGTGCCCTGCATTGGATCATCGCGGTTCTGGTCCTGCTGATGCTGCCCTATGGGATGATCTTTACCGATTTCGACAACAAGCCCGCGATCGAGGGCATTCTGGGAACCGGATCGTTCGACGTGATGTACGATCTGCACAAAAGCACCGGGATCCTCATCCTGTGCCTGATGGTGATCCGCATCGTGCTGGCATTTCTTCAACCCAAACCGCCATATCGTGCCCCCCTGACCAAGGCGGAGAAAGCAGGGTCTGGCGCCGTTCACGGTCTGCTTTACGCGTTGCTGGTCATCATGCCGGTTCTGGGATGGGTCGGGGTCAGCGCGTATCGCGCGCCTTTGCCGTTTTACGGCCTGTTTCAGGTACCGCCCATCGTGGCGCAAAACCGCCCGATGGCGGAGAATGCCTTCGAGTTGCACGAACTGGCGGCCAAGATCGTGATCGTACTGCTGATCGCCCATATCGGGGCGGCGCTCTATCACGGGTTCGTCAAGAAGGACGGCTTGCTGCGGCGGATGCTGGGTTAGACGCGCGGCAGGGCCAGCAGATCGGTATGACCGATGCGCACATGATCCGCCGCGGCCCGGTGGGCGGCCCAGTCCTCTAGCTGCGCGTCGGTCAATGCGCCGCTCTGCGCGACAGCCTCGGCGGATCCGGCGGCGAGGGCTGAGATCAGGTCGCGTTCCGTACCATCCAGTATCCACGCGCTGTCGCCCAGCCAGACGCGGTGCGTCTCGCCAGCCAGCTTTTCTGCCAGGTATCGCGCGGCGTCCGGGCCCATGGCGGGGCCGAACCCCTTGTCCGTGCGCTGATGATCCAGAAAGGCGGCGTGCGCCACGCCCTCGTGCGGTGGCTTCGGCGTCCAGACCTCCGCCCCGTCATAGCTGAGCGCCATGTAGAGCGCCGTTCCGCGCGGCAGGACACCGGCCAATCGGTCGAGCCATGTCGAGGAGGCAAGGTCGATCAGCGCGGAGCCGCAGATGATATCGGGTCGAACCTCGGTGATCACCGCCTCCAGATCCCGAACCAGATCGAGATGGCGTGCCGCGGCGAAGGTCGGCTCATCACCATGGCGGTGGCGGGCCTCCGCCAGCAGGGCGGTGTCGATATCCGTCAGGGTCCAATGGCCCCCCAGCGCGGGTGCCAGTGCGCGATAGCTCGACCCGGTGCCGCTGCCCAGATCGAGAACGCGAACGGGCCGTCCGGCGGTCCAATCGGTCAGTCTGGCGATCAGGGCGCTGTTGCGGGCGCGACTGTCGGCGGGTTCGCGCAAGTTCAGCCAGTCGATGGAAAAACTCATGTCGCCACCCGGTTCAGAACATCGCGGATCACGCCCGCCGTATCCGGCCAGCCGGGCAGGGACAGCGCGTGCGCCCGCCCCCCGCTGGCCAGCCGTTCGGCCAGTTGCCCGTCGGTCAGCACCGCCCGTAGTGAGCGTGCCAGCGCGCGCGCATCGCCCGGTTCGGTCAGCAGCCCGGCCGTGCCGGGAACCACGTCGCTGACCGCGCCGCCTGCGCATCCGACGATGGGCAGGCCGCTCAACATCGCCTCGGTAAAGGCCATGCCGTAACCCTCGTAGTGGGAGGGCAGGCAGAACAGGTCCGCCTGGCTGCGCAAATCGGTCAACGCTTGCTGTGAGATGGGGCCGATTTGTTCGATCCGGTCGTGCAAGCCGGTCTCCGCGATCAATGTCTGCAAAGTGTCGAACCATTCCACGTCAGGTTTCGGCCCTGCCCAGATGGCCCGCCACGGAAGATCGCGGATCGAGGTGAGCGCCTCGATCAGTACGTCGTGCCCCTTGCGCGGGGTCAGGGACGCGACGGTCAGAATGACGGGCGGCGTTCCCGTGCGTGGGGCGACAGGGGCAGGATCCAATCCCGGCTCGGCCACATGAATGCGGTTTTCGTCCACATTGTACAGATCGTGCAAGGTCCGGGCCGTCGTCGTGCTGGTCACGATCACCGCTGCGGCGCGTTGCAGGGCCGCGCGCTCGCTGCTCATGAGCTGTTTCGCCGTTTCGGGCGCGATCCCCGTCTCCAGCGCGAGGGGGTGGTGACACAATGCGACGATCGGGTTTGGCAAGGCGCTCAGCGCTTTCTGCGGAAACGCGCCGAAGGCCAGCCCGTCGATCAGAAGCGGGCCGTGTGCCCCCTTCAGCAGATCGAGACTGCGCGCCACATCCCCGTCCGAGGGGAACGGAAACCCGCCCGGCAGCGCCAGATGCGTCAGGTTCGGCAGTTCACGCAGCACCGCACGATCATAGGCATAGCCGCCGCTGGTCGTGTTCAGGTCGCCGGGGATCGCGAAGGTGCCTGTCAAAGTGCGGCCTCGTACCAGGCCTTTGCCACATGGCTCTCGTTCAGGGTGATGCGCAGGGCGCTCAACCCATCCGCGCCAGGGCCAAGCGCACCGCGCGCCGCCGCCTGCGCGATTTCGCCGTGGATGTGGTGACACAGGAATTCCGTGGTCGTGACCTTGCCGGGGAAAACCTCGTCCAGATTGCTGTAGTTCAATGGCGACAGGACCGCCTTGAGAACATCGTGCGCACGGCCCATATCCACGACGATGTTGTCCTCGGACAGGGTTTCGCGGAAGAACGTCACATCCACGACAAAGGTCGCGCCGTGCATCGCCTGGGCCGGGCCGAATACGTCGCCCTTCAGGCTGTGGGCGATCATGATGTGATCGCGAACCTCCACTGCAAACATTCGAATATCCTTTCAATACATGATCGCGGTCGCGATGCCGTCGGCATCCGGGGCGATCCGGGGGGGGATGTCACGCTCGGCATTTTCAAACGCGACCTCGTGGGTCAGCAACACGTCGAGGGCCGTGTCGTCAAGCAATCCTATCGCGGTGCGAATCCTGTCGACGTAGCTGGTCGTGGATCGGTGCGAACGCGCGACATGGCCGACTTGCGAACAGCGGATCGACAGGCGTTGCGCGTGGAATGCCCCGCCAAGGGGGACCGAGATCTGCCGGTCGCCGTACCAGCTCATCTCGATCACCTGACCTTCGAAAGCCAGCGCATGGATTGCCGCGCTCAACCCGGATTCGCTTGCCGAGGTATGAAATACCGTGTGGCAATCGGACAATGTTTCCGCGCGGGTGGTGAAACTCACGCGAAGTTCACTCGCCGTTTTTGCGCGGGCTCCTATCCTGTCCACCAACGTAACATTCGCTTTTGCGATAGTGCGCGCCAGATAAGCCACCAGACAACCGACCAGACCGCCCCCGATCACGGCGACGCGGGCGCCGGGGGGCAGTTCGGCATCCCAGATCGCGTTCAGCGCGGTTTCCATATTCGCGGCGAGGGTCGCGCGCCTGACGGGCAGGTCCGTCGGCAACACATGTACCGCGTTGCGGTCGGCACGAAAGAAGGTCTGATGCGGATGCATCGTGTACACATTGCGATCCCGGATGTCGGGCGGCCCCTCGATCACACGGGCGACGCAGGCATATCCGTATTTGATCGGCAGAGCGAAATCCCCCTCCTGATTGGGCAGGGCCATCCGCTGCCATTCCGAGCGTGGAACCAGACCGGCGGCGACGATCCGCTCCGTGCCGCGCGACAGGCCGGACGCGACAGTCTGCAACAGCAACTCACCGGTGCCCAGAGCACCCTCGCGGATCTCGACGCCGCTGCCTTGTCCCGTGTACCAGATCGCCTGCGCGCGCATGTCTTGTCCCCGTTCCGACCGATGCAAAGAGTAACCTCATGATCGAACACGTCCACCCGATGGGGGCAGATGCGGGTCACGAGCATGTGCGCACGCCTGCGGGGCTTCAGGATCGGCGCATCGTCACGCGTCGCCGCCGGATCGTCTTCGCACTGAATTTTGTGTCGATGCTGGCGGTTCTGGCGGGGCTGGTTGTGGTTTTCGGCGTCGGGGGCTGGAACGTCACGGATATCGTGATCGTGGTGTGCGTTTGTATCGGCGCGCCGTGGACCATCATGGGGTTCTGGAACGCGGTGATCGGACTTTGGCTGATGCACGGGGTTCGCGACGGGCTGGAACGCGCGGCCCCCCAGATGGTCGAGGCTGATGCCACGGCCCCGATCGGCACGCGCACTGCCCTGACGATGTTCTTGCGAAACGAGCCGCCCGAACCCTCCATCGCGCGGTTGGTCGAGATGCGCAGATCGCTGGACGCGACAGGGTGGGGCGACCATTTCGATATCTATATCCTGTCCGATACTGACGATGAGCAGATCGCGCAGCAGGAACGCCAAGCCTTCGATAAGGCGCAGGGATTGCTCGGTCCGACCGCGATCTATCGTCGGCGCACGAACAATATCGGGTACAAATCCGGCAATCTGCGCGATTTCCTGCGCCACTGGGGGCGCCGCTATGACTATTTCCTGCCGCTCGATACCGACAGCCTGATGTCAGGTGCGGCCATGGTGCGCATGGTGCGCATTCTACAGGCACATCCCCGGATCGGAATTTTGCAGAGCCTCGTCGTGGGCGCGCCTGCGACCTCGGCCTTCGCGCGGATCTTTCAGTTCGGAATGCGGCACGGGATGCGCAGCTTCACGCTTGGCGCGGCGTGGTGGCATGCGGATTGCGGGCCGTATTGGGGCCACAACGCATTGATTCGCGTCGATGCATTCCGCAAGCATTGCCGCTTGCCCACGCTTCCGGGGGGCAGTCCGCTGGGCGGGCATATCCTCAGCCACGATCAGGTCGAGGCCGTGCTGATGCGTCGCGGAGGTTTCGAATGTCGTGTCATGCCGGTGGAGGGGGAAAGCTGGGAGGAAAACCCGCCGACCTTGCTCGATTTCACGAAACGTGACCTTCGCTGGTGTCAGGGCAACATGCAGTATGGGCGCATCCTGTTCTGGCGCGGCCTGAAACCGATGAGCAGGTTTCAGATATTCGCGGCGATGATGATGTATTTCGGTGCGCCTGCCTGGATGCTGATAACCGGGGCCGCAGCGTTGAAGCTGATGCACGGGCTGGACCAGCAGGTGAATGTGGCCTTCGGGCTGTCCATGTTCTTCGTGATGATCGGGATGAGCCTGTTCCCCAAGATCGCAGGCTGGATCGACGTGGCATTGCGACCGGGCGCTGTCGCCAGCTATGGCGGGAGGGTCCGCTTCGCGCTGGGGGCGCTGACGGAAACTGTCTTTTCCATGCTGTTGGCCCCGGTTGTGGCATTCCGCGTGACACTGTTCCTGATCGGTCTGGCGTTCGGGCGATCCGTGATCTGGGGTGGGCAGAACCGCGATCCCCATGCCTTGCCGTGGCGCGATGCGGTGGCGGGGCTTTGGCCGCAAACGGTCGCGGGATCGGTGCTGGGGGGATTGTTACTGTGGCTTGAGCCTGCGGCGCTGCCATGGGCCGCCCCCGTTCTGGCGGGGCTGGCGCTGGCGATTCCGTTCGCGCTGTTGACCGCCTTGCCCGGGGCCGGGCGCTGGATGTATCGCCGGGGCCTGTGCGCGACGCCTGATGAGGTGCAGCCGAATCCGGTTTTGCATGGCGCGCAAATGGGCAGTCCGCCCCGAACCGTGCCTTCACCGCGTGCGGCGTGATCTGTTGAGCGGTCTGGTGCGCTTTCCTGTTTGACCATCCCCTCGGCTACGGCCTAGCGTCAGACGAATCTAACGCCGAGGATGCCACCATGATCGACGCCCCATATCTTCTGTTTCTGGGCGATGCGCCTGACCCGCTGGCCGCGAAGGTGGCGCAGGGTATTTGCGACTGGCGCCCGGACATGGCGATCGGCCAGTTCCGGCTGGACGGGTGCAAGGCGGACATGAAACTGACCGACATGACCATCGCAGAGGCGGTCGAGGCAGGGGCCAAGACGCTGGTAATCGGCGTCGCGAACCGGGGGGGCGTCGTCTCCCCCCTCTGGCAGGACGTGCTGATCGAGGCGCTGGCATCCGGCATGGACATCGCCTCCGGGCTGCACAACCTGCTGCGCGACGAACCGGCCCTGGTCGAGGCGGCGCGCGCGCATGGGCGCACATTGCATGATGTGCGCATCCCGACGGTGAAATACCCCATCGCCAGCGGCGTGAAGCGGACCGGAAAGCGGTGCCTGGCCGTCGGGACGGATTGCTCGGTGGGCAAGATGTACACCGCCCTCGCCATGGATGCGGAAATGCGCGAACGGGGCATGAAGTGCACGTTCCGCGCCACCGGTCAGACGGGCATCCTCATCACGGGTGACGGCGTGCCGCTGGATGCGGTGATCGCGGATTTCATGGCCGGTGCGGTGGAATGGCTGACCCCCGACAATGATGCGGATCACTGGGATCTGATCGAGGGGCAGGGCAGCCTGTTCCATGCCTCCTATTCCGGTGTGACCATGGCATTGGTGCATGGCGGTCAGGCCGATGCCCTGATCCTGTGTCACGAGCCGACCCGGACGCATATGCGCGGCCTGCCCGATTACGACCTGCCGACACTCGAAGACCTGCGCGACACGGCGCTGCACCTCGCACGGCGGGTCAATTCCGCTTGTGAAGTCGTGGGGATCTCGATCAACACAGCCGCATTGTCCGACGCGGAGGCGGAGAAATACCTGACCGAGGTCGAGGCGCGCATGGGCCTGCCCGCCGTCGATCCGTACCGCCATGGGGCGGCCCGGCTGGTGGACGCGCTGTCGTGATCCGGGCGCGCGAGGACAGCTTCCGCCTGGCCGAGGTCTTTACGATTTCGCGCGGATCACGGACCGAGGCAAAGGTCGTCACGGTGGAGGTCGCGCGCGACGGTGTCGTGGGGCGCGGCGAATGCGTTCCCTACGCCCGTTATGGTGAGACGATTGCGTCCGTTCTGGCACAAATCGACGGTCTGGACCCCGGGATCGAACGGCACGCCTTGCAGGCGGCACTGCCCGCCGGGGCGGCGCGAAATGCCGTGGACTGCGCGTTGTGGGATTTGTGGGCAAAGCAGACCGGACGTCCGGTGTGGGAGCTTGCGGGCCTGCCCGCACCGCACGCCGTGACCAGCGCCTTTACCCTGTCGATCGCGGAACCTGGTGCGATGCGGGCGAGTGCGGCGAAACATGCCGCGCGCCCATTGCTCAAGACCAAACTTGGCGGCGGGCCGGATGACCTCGCCCGTATCCGCGCCGTCCGCGCCGGCGCGCCCGACGCCCGCATCATCGTGGACGCGAACGAGGGGTGGAGCGCCGAGCAATACGAGGCACTCGCCCCGCAACTGGTCGCACTGGGCGTCGAACTGGTCGAGCAGCCCTTTCCAGCGGGTGAGGATGACGCGCTGCTGCACCTCGACCGGCTGCTGCCGGTCTGCGCCGACGAAAGCTGCCATGATCGCGGCAGTCTGGACGCGCTGAAGGGCAAATACGACATGGTCAACATCAAGCTGGACAAGACCGGCGGCCTGACCGAGGCGCTGTCGCTCTACGACGCGGCGCGCACCGCCGGGTTTCAGGTGATGGTGGGCTGCATGGTCGGATCCTCCCTGGCCATGGCACCTGCGGTTCTGGTCGCCCAGGGGGCGGAGATCGTCGATCTGGACGGGCCGCTTCTGCTGGCGGAGGATCGCGATCCCCCGCTCGATTTCATCGGCGCGGAGGTTCAGCCCCCACGCCCCGAGCTTTGGGGATAAGCATGTCGCGCATCGTTTACGTCAACGGGGACTTCGTGCCCGAGGAAGACGCCAAAATCTCGGTTTTTGACCGGGGGTTCCTGTTCGCGGACGGGGTCTACGAGGTGACGTCGGTCCTGGATGGCAAGCTGGTGGACTTTCCCGGTCACATGACCCGGCTGGGCCGCTCGCTGTCCGAATTGCAGATGGACGCGCCGGTTTCGGAGGGGGAGATGGAGGCGATCCACCGCCGCCTGATCGCCGATAACGATCTGGTTGAGGGGATGATCTACCTTCAGGTCACGCGCGGCGCGGCGGATCGCGATTTCGCGTTTCCCAAGGATACCAAACCCTCGCTGGTGCTGTTCACGCAGGCCAGGGATCTGGTGAATGCCCCGGCGGCGACCACAGGTCTGAAAATCGCGTTCGTCGATGATATTCGCTGGGGTCGGCGCGACATCAAGACGGTGCAGTTGCTCGCCCCGTCACTGTGCAAGATGGCCGCGAAGGCGCTGGGATGCGACGACGCATGGATGGTTGAGGATGGGCACATCACGGAAGGAACATCCAACAACGCCTATATCGTGACCAAGGACGGGGCCATCGTCACCCGCAACCTCAGCAATTCGATCCTGCACGGCATCACCCGCGCCGCCGTCCTGCAACTGGCGGCGGAGGCGCAGATCCGGGTGGAGGAACGCGCCTTCACACCGGATGAGGCGCGCGACGCGCAGGAGGCCTTCGTGACGGCCGCGTCCTCCTTCGTCATGCCGGTGGTCGAGGTTGACGGCGTCACGCTGGGCAATGGCAAGCCCGGCCCGATCGCGAAACGCCTGCGGGAATTGTACGTCGCCCAAGCGCGGGCCGCCGCGATCTGAGCGAACAGGCCTGCGGCATTGCGCAGTGATGCGTCGTGCCGCGATGACCTCCTGAGGCATTGGCGGTGTTATTTAGTGCGCCTTTGGCGGGGCTTATCAATCCGCCTTTGGCAGTGTTATTTAGTGCGCCTTTGGCAGTACTTATCAATGCGCCTTTGGCAGTGCTATCTAGTGCGCCTTTGGCGCAGTGGCGAAGGCCGCCTTCTGCGCGTCAGTTGCTTCGGATTGATATTTCTCGACCCATTCGGAATAGGGCATGCCATAGACGATTTCCCGTCCCTCGGCCTTGTCCATCTCGATGCCTCGGGCGTTGGCTTCCTCCTGATACCAGCGGCTCAGGCAATTCCGACAAAACCCGGTCAGGTTCATCATGTCGATGTTCTGCACGTCGGTGCGGCTGCGCAAATGATCGCGCAGGCGGCGAAAGGCGGCGGCTTCGAGTTCGATTTGCGTCCGGTCGTCCATATCAGTCCTCCGTTTCATACTCGATGTAGGGCGGCATGGGCCCGTATTTCCAGTAGCCAGATCAATTACAGACCCGACACGATCCGTTCGAGATGCGGCGCAAGCCGTGCGGCCCAGGCGTTCTGTCCGGCTTCATCCGCGATCAGATCGTTGCGGATCTCGATCAGAACGTTGGGAAGCCCCTGTTGCATTGCGTGGCGGTCCTGACTGTCGTCGCCATATTTACCGGGATACGGTTCGTTGTTCCCCACGCAGAACCCCTCCGCCTGCAGGGCCGCGATGATCGGCAGGGCCATGCGCCCGTCGATTTCATCCCACAGGATGCCGACATGCCACGGGCGGGGCGGACGCCCGATCAATTGCGGGGTGTAGGAGTGTATCGCGACAATGGCCGGGGTGACGCCCCCGGCGCGGCTTCGCGCGATGTGGGTGTCGATGGCGTCATGATAGGGGCGAAAATAGGCCTCGATCCGGCGTGCGACCTCTGCGGCATCGGCGTGGCGATTCCCCTCGATGACGGAGCGGTCGTAGATGCGGCGCACAAGTGTCGGATCACGCTCCGACCTGTTGGGGTCGATCACGATGCGGCTGAAGCGCGACAGGATCGCCGTGGAGCCCAACATGTCGGCAAGCGCGAGCGTGACGCCCCGCGCCCCCACGTCGTAGGCGATGTGCCGTGCCATGTCCTGTTCGCTGAGCCCGATATCGCCGATGGCGTCAGGCACCCGGTTCGAGGCATGGTCGCAGGTCAGGATGATCCGTTCGTTCGACCCGCCCTGGTGAATCTCGTGGCTGTCAAGGATCATCTGGGCCGCTCCGGTCTGATTGTTTTCGGTGTGTAGCGCCGGGAGAGATGCTATTCCAGTCGTACAGCCCTTAAAAAGACAGGATATGTCCTGCTTTTTGCGCGACATGACAGGTTTGGACCAGTAAAGACCGAGGCGACCGAACCGCTTTGAGCTTCCGGCTCCGGACAAAAGGAATACGATATGAAACGCGACCGCCGAGTGAAAATCGTGGCTACCCTTGGCCCTGCATCCTCGAGCCGCGCCATGATAAAGGCCCTGTTCGTCGCAGGTGCTGATGTGTTCCGCCTGAACATGAGCCATGGCAGTCATGAGGAAATCGCGGAGCGGCACCAGCTGATCCGTGAAATTGAGCATGAGATGGGCCGCCCCATCTGCATTCTGGCCGACCTTCAAGGGCCCAAGCTGCGCTGCGGCACCTTCGCCGATGGCCCGCTGGAGTTGGAGGAGGGGCAGTCCTTCCGTTTCGATCTGGACGACGTCGCCGGCGATGCGACACGCGTGCAACTGCCGCACCGGGAGATATTCGAGGCTTTGCAGGAGGGGTCCACCCTTCTGGTGAATGACGGAAAGATCCGCCTGCGTGTGAAATCATGCGACAGCGAAAGCGCCGATTGCGTGGTCGAGGTCGGTGGAGAGATCTCCAACCGCAAGGGCGTGAACGTGCCCGACGTGGTTCTGCCCCTCGCCGCGTTGAGCGAGAAGGACCGCGCCGATCTGGAATTCGTCTGTGATCTGGGCGTGGACTGGCTGGCGTTGAGCTTCGTCCAGCGGGCCGAGGATGTGCTGGAGGCCCGCAGCCTGGCCAAGGGGCGTGCGGCGCTGATCGCCAAGATCGAAAAGCCCGCCGCAGTGCGCGCGTTCGATGAAATCCTGGAGGCAAGCGACGGTATCATGGTCGCGCGGGGCGATCTGGGCGTGGAACTGCCGGTTCAGGCCGTTCCTCCGATCCAGAAGAAGTTGATTCGCAAATGCCGCGAACTGGGCAAGCCGGTGATCGTCGCCACTCAGATGATGGAGAGCATGATCTCCGCCCCTGTTCCGACCCGCGCCGAAGTTTCCGACGTGGCCCACGCGATCTACGAAGGGGCCGACGCGGTCATGCTGTCTGCGGAATCCGCCGCCGGCGATTACCCGGTGGAGGCGGTTCAGACCATGAACAACGTCGCCGTCGAGGTTGAGCAGGACGAGGTGTACCGCCAGATCATCGAAGCCAGCCGCACCCGCGCCAGCCGCGGCATGGCCGATGCGATCACAACCGCCGCGCGTGAAGTCGCGGAAACGATCGAGGTCAAGGCGATCTGTTCGTTCACCCAATCGGGCACGACGGCGATCCTGGCAAGCCGCGAAAAACCGCGCGTTCCCGTCATCGCATTGACACCGCTGATCGGCACGGCGCGCCGGCTCAGCCTGGTGTGGGGGCTGCATTGTGTCGTCACCTCACCTGTGGACCGGTTCAAACTGGCCGTCGTCGCCGCCGTACGTGCCGCAGTCAGCGAGGGGTTCGCGGATGAAAGCGACAAGATCATCGTGACGGCGGGCGTGCCCTTCAACACACCGGGCACCACGAACATCCTGCGGGTCGCGCCCTGTCGTGAGAAGGAAATCTATGAGGGTGAGCAGGGATGACTGGTCTGCTCTGGCTGCTGTTCGCCTTTGGCCTCGCGGCGCTGGGCATGATCGGCCGTTCGGTCGAGGCGCTGGTCGGTGGGCAGCGGACATTGGTCCGGGCCGCCGGATGGTCCGGCCTCGCCCTTGGGATGGGCCTGTATATCGAACTGGCCACACCCGCGCCCGCCAGTTTCAACGCCGTCATGCATGCGCTGATCCGGGTGGCCGCTGAAATCTTCTGATGCGCGCGGGGCTGCAGGCCATCGCCGCTTGCACTTCACGCCCTGCGGCCCTATAGCAACCGCTCAATCCCGATGCGCCCGGCGAACAAGGGCTGCCGAGTCGCATCATCACGACCTCTTCGAAAGGAGATCGAAATGCCCAAGATGAAGACCAAGTCGAGCGCGAAGAAGCGCTTCAAGATGACCGCCTCCGGTCGCGTGAAAGCTGGCCAGGCAGGCAAGCGTCACGGCATGATCAAGCGTACCCGCAAATTCATCCGCAACGCGCGCGGCACCACCATCCTGTCCAAACAGGATGAAGGTATCGTGAAGACGTACATGCCGTATAACCGCTGATAGGAGGGCGCATAAATGTCACGAGTTAAGTCTGGTACCGTTACCCACGCCCGCCACAAGAAGGTCCTGAAAAAGGCCAAAGGTTATTACGGCGCGCGTTCCACCAATTTCCGCACCGCAACCCAGGCGGTCGACAAGGCGCAACAATACGCGACCCGCGACCGCAAGGCACGCAAGCGGTCCTTCCGCGCGTTGTGGATCCAGCGGATCAATGCCGGCGTTCGCGCCCATGACGAGGCGCTGACCTACAGCCGCTTCATCAACGGTCTGAACCTGGCGGGCATCGAAGTGGACCGTAAGGTTCTGGCCGATCTGGCAGTGCATGAGCCCGACGCGTTCAACGCGATCGTGGATCAGGCCAAGGCAGCCATTCCCGCCGCTGCGTAAAACCGCAGTCGCAGATATTACGAAAGGCTCCGTTGCGAAAGCAGCGGGGCCTTTTGCGTTTGGTGTTCCTTTTTGCTCGCTTTTGCGTTGCTCGCTCTTCCAACGTCGAAATCGTGGCTGAGCTTGCATTCGGACGTCTATGTGGTACCTCCGGCGCACGTTCAGACTGAGGGCCACATGACCGATCTCGACACTTTGCGCCAAAGCTGGCTGACCCGCATCGCCGACGCCTCCGATGAAGCCGCGCTGGAGGAGGCGCGCGTCGCCGCCATCGGCAAGAAGGGGGAGGTCAGCCTGAAAATGCGCGAACTGGGCAAGATGTCGCCCGAGGAGCGTCAGACCGCCGGTCCCGCGCTCAACGCGCTCAAGAGCGAACTGACCTCCGCCCTGGCGGCCCGCAAGGAAAGCTTCGCCAACGCCGCGCTGGAGGAGCGTTTGCGCTCCGAATGGATGGATGTCAGCCTCAGCCCGCGCCCGATGCGCCAGGGCTCGATCCACCCGATCAGCCAGGTGACCGAGGAGGTTACGGCGATTTTCGCGGACATGGGCTATTCCGTGGCCGAGGGTCCGCAGATCGAGACGGACTGGTACAATTTCGACGCGCTCAACATACCTTCGCACCACCCCGCACGGGCGGAGATGGACACGTTCTACACCGCACGGGCCGAGGGCGACGACCGCCCGCCGCACGTCCTGCGCACCCACACCTCCCCGGTGCAAATCCGGCACATGCAAAAACACGGCGCGCCCTGCCGCATCATCGCGCCGGGCCGCGTCTATCGCGCCGATTACGACCAGACCCACACGCCGATGTTCCATCAGGTCGAGGGGCTGGCCCTGGGCGAAGACATCTCCATGGCGAATCTGAAATGGACGCTTGAGGAATTCTTCTCCGCCTTCTTCGGACGTGAAGTTCGCACCCGGTTCCGCGCCTCACACTTCCCGTTCACCGAACCCTCGGCCGAGGTCGATATCCAGTGTTCGTGGGAAAACGGTCAGGTTCGCGTGGGGGAGGGCGACAGCTGGCTCGAAGTCCTCGGCTCCGGCATGGTGCACCCGCATGTGCTGAAATCCGGCGGCATCGACACGACGAAGTTTCAGGGCTTCGCCTTCGGCATGGGCATCGACCGGATGGCGATGCTGAAATACGGCATCCCCGACCTGCGCGCCTTCTTCGACAGCGACCTGCGCTGGCTGCGCCACTACGGCTTCAGCGCACTCGACCGCCCGATGGTGCAGGCTGGGATCTGATGGAGGTTTTGAGTTACATAGGGAGCTTTGCGAGTTCCCAACCCGAGCTTATCCTATCATCTACCATTACTGTTGTAGTGTCGTTAATTGGTTGGGCGCTTAAACCAAAAACTAGGATTATTTATGGATCCACTAGCTTCACGTTTCATGATTTTGCGCTTGGATCGGAAGGGGGACGGGCGCAAATATCGGTGGAGAAATTTTTTGTACAAAATGTCGGAAAGAAGCCCGCAAGTGAAGTGGAGTTGGTTTTTAGCCATCGCCCGTCAAGCTATAGTATTTTCCCGCCGAGAAATCACGATGCAGCCGATATTCAAGGCGGAAAATTTTCCATTAAGGTTCCGTCTATAGCTAATAAGGAGCTTTTGATAGTTGACGTAATTGACGTGAATAGAATCAAGGTTGATTTTATGTCGGTTAACTGCCCGGATGATATTCCGAAGGAAGTTGAATTTTTTTCTATTAGGAGGTTTGGGCGGAGCGTGTACGCCCTAGTGTATTTTTTAATGGCTTTGGGGTTTTTCGCAACGGTTTATATTTTAGTTTTACTCATTGGGAGTCTCATATGAAATTCACCCTGAACTGGCTGAAGGATCACCTCGACACCGAGGCGTCCCTCGATGAAATCCTCGATGCGCTGACCGATCTGGGGTTGGAGGTTGAGGGCGTGGACGATCCTGCCGATCGCCTCGGCACCTTTCGCATCGGCTATGTCAAGGCGGCGGAGAGCCATCCCGACGCCGACCGCCTGCGCGTATGCACGGTCGAGACCCATAAAGGTGAGCAGCAGATCATCTGCGGGGCGCCCAATGCCCGCGCGGGGATCAAGGTCGTGGTGGCCCAGCCCGGCGACTATATTCCCGGCCTCGACACCACCATTCAGGTCGGCAAGATCCGGGGTGTCGAAAGCTTCGGCATGATGGCGTCCGAGCGGGAGCTGGAACTGTCGGACGAGCATGACGGCATCATCGAATTGCCCGAAACAGCCGAGGTTGGCCAACGCTACATCGACTTCGCCGGCATGAACGATCCGACCATCGAGATTGCGATTACTCCGAACCGGCCCGACGCACTGGGTGTTCGGGGCGTGGCGCGTGACCTTGCCGCTCGCGGCATCGGCACGCTCAAGCCCGCCGGGGTGGCGCAGATCAAGGGCACGTTCGACAGCCCCATCGCCGTATCGCTGACCGATGAGGTGGCAGGCGGCGCGTGCCCGCTGTTCACGGGGCGAATGATCCGGGGCGTCACGAACGGACCGTCGCCCAAATGGATGCAGCAACGCCTGATCGCCATCGGCCTGCGTCCGATTTCGGCTCTGGTCGATATCACCAACTACGTGACCTATGACCGCGCCCGCCCGCTGCACGTGTTCGATGCTGGCAAGGTGACGGGCGACATCCATGTGCGCTTCGGCAAGGAGGGGGAGAGCATCCTCGCCCTCGACGGCAAGGAATATGCCCTGACGCCCGAAATGACCGTCGTCGCCGACGATGCCGGGGCCGAGGGGATCGGCGGCGTGATGGGCGGTGAGGTGACCGGCTGCACGGCGGACACGACGGATGTTTTCGTCGAATCCGCGTGGTTCGATCCGGTGCGCACGGCGCATACCGGGCGCGCGCTCAAGATCAATTCCGACGCGCGCTATCGGTTTGAGCGGGGCGTCGATCCGGCCTTCACCCGCGACGGGATCGAGCTTGCGACCAAGCTGATCCTCGACATTTGCGGTGGTACCCCCTCGGACGTGGTGCAGGCAGGCGCGGTGCCCGATACCGCGCGCAGCTATACGCTGGATCCGACACGAGTCGTTAGCCTAGTGGGGATGGAGATCGCACGAACCGAACAGATCCGCATTCTCGAAGCTCTCGGCTTTGCCTGCAAGGACAGCGGCACCACGGTCGAGGTGGCGGTGCCCTCATGGCGCCCGGACGTGCATGGTGAGGCCGATCTGGTCGAGGAAGTCGCCCGCGTTGCCTCTCTCACCAAACTCGAAGGCAAGCCGATGCCCCGCCTGTCGCCCGGGGTGGCGCAACCGGTGCAGACGCCGATGCAAACCCGCCTGATCGCCGCGCGGCGCAAGGTGGCCAGCCTCGGCTACAACGAATGCGTCACCTACAGCTTTATCCAGCAGGATCACGCGGCGCTGTTCGGTGGGGGCGGTGAGGACGTCCGGCTCGAAAATCCCATCAGTTCCGAGATGAGCCACATGCGCCCCGACTTGCTGCCCGGTTTGCTGACCGCGGCGGCGCGCAATCAGGCGCGGGGCTATGCCGACCTGGCCCTGTTCGAGGCGGGCATCGCCTTTGACGGGGGGGAGCCGGGGGACGAGGTGCTTTCCGTCTCGGGCTTGCTGACCGGACACACCGCGCCGCGCAATGCGCATGGCACGCGTCGGGCCGTGGACCTCTATGATGCGAAGGCGGATGTGGAGGCACTGCTGGCCGAGCTTGGCGCCCCGGTTGATCGCCTGATGCCCCTGCGCAACGCACCTGACTGGTTCCATCCTGGCCGGTCCGCGGTTCTGGGTCTGGGGCCGAAGAACCCGCTCGCAGTTTTCGGTGAGCTGCACCCCCGCGTCCTGTCCGCGATGGGGATCAAGGGGGCGGCGGTGGCCTTCACCATGTTCCCGGCCAAGGTGCCGTTCCCCAAGCAGAAAACCTCCACCCGCGCAGCGCTGGTGTTGGCAGACCTGCAACCGGTGGAACGCGATTTCGCCTTTGTCGTCGATGCCGATGTCGAAGCGGACAAGCTGGTGCGCGCGGCGAAGGGTGCGGACAAGAAGCTGATTGCCGATGTCAGCGTCTTCGACGTGTTCGGCGGGGAAAAGGCCGCCGCGCAGATGGGTGAGGGGCGCAAATCCGTCGCCATCGCCGTGCGCTTGCAGCCCACAGACGTGACCCTGACCGACAAGGAGATCGAGGCCGTCAGCGCCAAGGTCATCGCCGCCGTGGGCAAGGCGACCGGCGGAACCCTGCGCGGCTAGGCCAGCTGGCCCGGTCCGTATCACTCAGACCCGCAGGGGCATCCCGTCAGAGATGCCCCTTCAGCGCCGCGCTCATCAATTGCCGGGTATAGGGATGTTGTGGGCGGTCGAAGATCGTGGCGACGTCGCCTTCCTCCACCACATCGCCGCGCTTCATCACCATCACGCGGTGGCTCATCGCGCGCACGACCTTCAGATCGTGACTGATGAAGATATAGGCGAGGCCGTAGCGGGCCTGCAAATCGCGCAGCAATGCCACGATCTGTACCTGCACCGTCATGTCCAGCGCCGAGGTCGGCTCATCCAGCACGACGACCTTGGGCCGCAGGATCATCGCCCGCGCGATGGCGATGCGCTGTCGCTGTCCACCGGAAAACTCGTGGGGGTAACGGTCCATCGCGGCGGGGTCGATCCCGACTTCCTCCAACATGTCCGCGACGAGCTGGCGCCGATCTGCCTTGGCCGTGGTGCCGTGCACGCCCAGACCCTCTGCCACGATCTCCACCACGCTCATCCGGGGTGAGAGGGAGCCGAACGGGTCCTGAAACACCATCTGGATGTCGGCGCGCACGGGGCGCAACGCCCGGTTCTTTAACCCCTGAATGTCCCGTCCCAGCAGCACGATCGGCCCGTCGGAGGAAATCAGGCGCATGACCGCCAGGGCCAACGTCGTCTTGCCCGATCCCGATTCCCCGACCACGCCCAGCGTTTCCCCCGCGCGCAGGCGGATCGTGGCCGCGTTCACGGCCTTCACATGGCTGGTGGTCCGCTTGAGCAGGCCCGTCTTGACCGGAAACCAGATGCGCAGATCGTCGGTCCGCACCAGTTCGGGTGCATCGTCGGGGATCGGGGCAGGGGCGCCCGATGGCTCCGCGCCCAACAGCTTGCGCGTGTAATCGTGTTGCGGATGGTCGAAAACCTGATGCGTTGGCCCGGTTTCGACGATCACACCGTCCTTCATCACGCAGACCCGATCCGCGATGGAGCGTACAATGGTCAGGTCATGGGTGATGAACAACATGCCCATCCCCTCATCGCGTTGCAGCGTCTTGAGCAGGTCGAGAATCTGCGCCTGAATGGTGACGTCCAGCGCGGTCGTCGGCTCATCCGCGACCAGCAGCTTCGGCCCATTGGCCAGCGCCATCGCAATCATCACACGTTGCCGCTGACCGCCCGACAATTCATGCGGATAGCTGTTCAGCCGATCCTGCGGGTTCACGATGCCCACACGGTCGAGCAATTCGATGATCCGCTTGCGTGCGGCCGAACCGCTCAACCCCTGGTGCAGGGCGAGGCTTTCGCCCAACTGCTTTTCCAGCGTGTGCAACGGGTTGAGCGAGGTCAGGGGTTCCTGAAAGATAAAGCTGATGTCGTTGCCGCGAATCTCACGCAGGGTCTTGTCGCTGGCCCCGATGATTTCGCGCCCCTGAAATGTGACGGAGCCCTCGACCGTCGCCACATCCGGCAGCAGATCGACAGTGGACAGGGCCGTCAACGATTTGCCCGACCCGGATTCACCGACCAGCGCGACCGTTTCCCCCGCCTCGACTGCGAAGCTGACGCCCTTGACCGCCTGCATTTCGCCGAAGGACACGCGCAGGTTACCGACTTTCAGCAAACTCATGCCAGCACCTTGCGCGGATCGAACGCGTCCCGCACCCCTTCAAAGACGAAAACCAGCAGCGACAGCAGAATCGCGAAGGTGAAGAACGCGGTGAAGCCCAGCCAGCTTGCGTGCAAATTCTCCTTCGCCTGCAATGTCAGCTCCCCCAGCGAGGGGTAGTTGGATGGCAGGCCGAAGCCCAGATAATCGAGCGTGGCCAGCCCGCTGATCGAGCTGGTGATCAGAAACGGCATTAACGTCACTGTTGCCACCATCGCGTTCGGCAGGATGTGGCGGAACATGATGACCCGGTCACTGACGCCGAGCGCGCGTGCCGCCCTGACATACTCGAAATTGCGGGCGCGCAGGAACTCCGCTCGCACCACACCGACCAGTGCGGTCCACGAGAACAGCGACATCAGGCCGACCAGCAGCCAGAAATTCATGGTGAAAATCGCAGCCGCGATGATGATGACATAGAGGAACGGAGTCCCGCCCCAGATCTCGATGAAGCGTTGGAACAGCAGGTCCGTCCAGCCGCCGAAATAGCCCTGGATCGCCCCTGCGGCGATGCCGATGACAGACGATATTCCAACCGTTGCGATGGCGAACAACAGTGATGTGCGCACGCCGTAGATCACGCGCGCCAGCACGTCGCGCGTCGTGTCATCGGTGCCCAGCCAATGATTGGCGTCGGGCGGGCTGGGCGCGCGGAACACGTCGTCGTTCACCGTGTCGAAGGAATAGGGGATCGGGGGCCAGACGATCCAGCCTGCCTCAACCGGGGCACCTGCGACGGTGCCGCTCTCTGCCTCGGCCAGAATCTCCTCGGGCTCGTAATAGCAATCCTCGATCCCGCCGGTGCGGATCAGGCACTGGATCGCCCGATCCTTGAAATCGACATTCAGGCCGGGATCGCCGCCGAAATCCGATTCCTCATAGGTGCCGGCGAAAACGGGGAAGCTGATCTCCCCGCGAAAGGACACGACCAGCGGTTTGTCATTGGCGATCAGTTCAGCGAACAGCGACAGGACGAACAGGGTGAGGAAAATCCACAGCGACCAGAAGGCGCGGCGGTTCGATCTGAACGCCGCGATGCGTCGTTTTTGCAGGGGATTGAGTGTCATGTATTCCGGCTCTCGAAATCAATGCGCGGATCGACGAGGACATACATCAGATCCGACAGGATACCGACGATCAGACCGACCAGACCGAAGAAGAACAGCGTCCCGAACACCACCGGATAATCGCGCCCCACAGCAGCCTGAAAGCCGAGCAGACCCAGACCGTCGAGCGAAAAAATCGTTTCGATGATCAGGCTGCCGGCAAAGAAAACTGACAGGAACAGCCCCGGAAAACCCGCGATGATGATCAGCATGGCATTGCGGAACACGTGTCCGTACAGCACTTGCCGTTCGCCCAGCCCCTTGGCGCGGGCGGTCATCACGTATTGCTTGCGAATCTCGTCAAGAAACGAATTCTTGGTCAGCAGGGTCAGGGTGGCGAAGCTGGCAATCGTCGTCGCCGTCACCGGCAGGGCGATGTGCCAGAAATAGTCGAGCACCTTTCCTACCAGACTCAGCTGATCGAAATTGGCCGAGGTCAGCCCCCGTGCGGGGAAAATCTGGAAATACGAACCACCCGCAAACAGGACCAGCAGCATGATCGCGAACAGAAAACCCGGGATCGCATAGGCCACGATGATAATGCCCGAGGTCCACGTGTCGAAGCGTGATCCGTCCCTGACCGCCTTCCGAATGCCCAGCGGGATCGAGATCAGATAGGCGATCATCGTGGACCACAATCCCAGAGAGATCGAGACCGGCATCTTTTCCAGCACCAGATCGACAACGGAGATTGAGCGCTGGTAGCTCTCTCCGAAATCGAAGCGGATGTAGTCCCACATCATGTTGAAGAACCGCTCCAGCGGCGGTTTGTCGAGACCGTATTGTGCCTCCAGCTCCGCGATGAAATCGGCGGGCAGGCCGCGTGCGCCCTGATAGTCCACATCGCCGCTCTGCCCGACATCGCCACCCGCACCGCCGGTGATGCGGTCGGTGACGCCGCCCTCGCCATTGATCTCGGCTATGATCTGCTCGATCGGGCCGCCGGGCACGAATTGAACCAGTGCGAAATTGATCACCATGATCCCGAACAGGGTGGGTATGATCAGCAGCAGACGTCTTAGGATATAGGCTCCCATGATGGATCAGAGCACCCCGGCCGCGCGCAGAACCTCGGCCTTGTCCTCATCCCACCACCACGCATCTGTGTTGATCGAGAAGGGCGGCTGCACCTCGGGTCGGGAATAGACGTCAAGATAGGCGATGAAGTGACGGCCGCTGTAGAATTGCGGAATCCAGATATGCAGGCTGCGCAGCACCCGGTCCAATGCCCGAACCCGCACGTTCAACTCTTCACGATTCTCCGCATGGGCGATCTGTTCGATCAGATGGTCCACACCCTCGTTTTGCAGGCCCATGATATTGGAGGTGTCCGGCTCATTCGCGGAGGTAGAGCCGAAGATGCCGACCAGCTCCTGCCCCGGTGTCAGACCCATTCTGTAGCGGCGGGCGGTCAGATCGAACTCGAAGTTCTTTTCGCGCTCGGCTGCTTGCGCCTGATCGATGACGGGGGCATCGACGCGAATTCCCAAGCGTTCCAGATTCTGGATGAAGGGGTTGATGATCCGCTCGAACGCACGGCTGTCGTTGAGGAATTCGATCACGAAGGGTTCACCGTGTTCATTGACCAGGACACCGTCCTGCAACGAATAGCCCGCCTCACGCATCAAGGCCGCGGCCTGCCGCAGGACGCGACGGTCCAACTGCACCGGCTCGGACACGATGGGGGTGTAGGCAGGTTCGGTGAAGACGCTGTCGGGCACCATGCCGCGCACAGGTTCCAGCACTGCCAGCTCCTTCTCCGAAGGCAATCCCTCGGCCTGAAGATACGAGTTTTCCCAGAAGCTGTCGGTGCGCTGATACAGGTCGTAGAACAGGGAATCGTTCGACCATTCAAAGTTGAACATCATCGCAATGGCCTGCCGGACGCGTGGATCCTGAAACTTCTCGCGCCGCATGTTGAACCACCAGCCCTGTGTGCCGGTCGGGGTGCCGTCGATCAGTTCCTCACGCATGACCCACCCATTCTGGATCGCGGGAAAGTCGTAGGCCGTCGCCCAAAGACGCGAAGAATTCTCAGCGCGGAAGGTATAGCCAAGCGCCTTGAACTGCTCGAACGCGACGGTGGAATCCGCGTAGTATTCGATACGCTGTTTATCGAAATTGTTCCGGCCGACATTCACTGGCAGATCGGCGCCCCAGTAATCCTCGACCCGCTCATAGAGGATGTAACGCCCGCCGTCGGTCTCCTGCAACTTGTAGGGGCCTGAGCCGGGAACAGGCTCCATGCTCGATTCGGCGAAGTCGTTTTCCGCCAGCCATGCGGAGGGAAAGATCGGCAGGCCGCCCACCATGCCGGGCATGTCGCGCAGCGGCGCATCCGGGTGGAAGGTGTATTTCAAGCGTCGCTCGTCCAGCACCTCGACACTCTCGACATCGCGAAACAGGCTGAGGCGATAGGTCGGGCGTCCCTTTTCGTAGAGCGCCTGATAGGAATCCGCCACGTCTTGCGCGGTGATCGGCGTGCCGTCGTGGAACCGGGCCTCGGGGCGAATGTTGAAGATGATCCACTCGCGGCTTTCGGGGTATTCGATGGTTTCGGCCACCAGACCGTACAGCGCGTCCGGCTCATCAGCCGAACCTGTCATGAGCGAATCGTACAGCATGCTCGCTGAACTCGCCGCATTGCCCAGCAGGATGTAGGGACGCAACGAATCGAATGTGCCAAAGCCCCAGGTGGTGAAATACCCGCCCTTGGGCGCGTCGGGGTTCACGTAGTCGAAATGCTCGAAATCCGGCCCGTATTTCAATTCCCCGAACGAGGAAATTCCGTGCGCGGTGATGATCTCCTCATGGCTCTCCGCGCGCAGCGATGTCGTGGTGAGCGTCAGGCCCACCGCAAGTGCCACCAGCCCGCTCATCCATCGCCGCGCCTTTGAAGGGTCACTGGTCAGAACCTGTGAATTCATCTGCTTCGGTCGAAGTCTGATCATACGGTGTCGCCTTCCGCGATAGGAGATTTGCCCATGTCCCAATGGTTAGGTCGCTGCACCGGTAAGGGCAAGACGCGAAGCCATGAAGCCTTCGTGATCGTTGGACCTTCCTGTCACGCCGTTCGGGGGGGTATCGCATGAAAAAGGCCACCCCGCAGGGTGGCCTTCGATCTTTCGCTCGGTCGGGGCTCGGTCGGGGGCTTACTGCGAAGCCGCCTCCAGATAGGCGATGACGTTCGCACGATCCTGGTCACGACGCATCCCGGCATAGGCCATCTTGGTCCCGGGAAGCCAGGTGCGAGGCGCAGTCAGGTACGCGTCGAGGTTCTCGTAAGTCCAGGCGCCGTCCTTTTCCGCCATGGCGGAGGAGTAGTTGAAATCCTCGACGGAGCCGATGTCGCGGTCGATCACGCCGTACAGCGAAGGTCCGACGCGGTTTACGCCTTCTTCCACGACATGACAGGCGCGGCAGGCACGGAATGCGCGCTCACCATCCTCGGCGGAGGCATTCGCCATGAAGGCGGGCATGTCGGCTGCGCCACTCTCAACCGGTGCGGTCTCAACCGGTGCAGCCTCAACCGGTGCGGTCTCGTCCGATGCGGTTTCGCGCGCGGGGGCGGGATCGACTGGCGCGGCGGCTTCCTCTTCCTCGATTGCGTCCACCGCCGGCGCGGTCTCTTGCTCTACCGGCGCGACGTCCTCGACCGGTGCAGCTTCTTCGGCGGGAGCAGCTTCCTCTACCGGCTCGGCTTCTTCGACGGGAGCGGTCTCTACCTCGGCGCTGTCGGACTGCTCCTCGACCTCTGTCGGAACGCTGGTCACTTCAGCGTCATTCGTCTGGTCGGTTTCTGTCGCTTCCTCGCCCTCGACCGTGGCGTCACCCTCAACGGCTGCTTCACCGCCGATGGCATCAACGCCCTCGATCATTTGCTCGGCGGGCTCCACCAGGGAATCAGTGGTAGAATCGGCAGTGTCCTCAACCGCTTCCCCGGACTCTTCCTCGACTGGCGCTTCCTCGGTCGGCGTTTCTTCGACGGCGGTCGTCTCTTCGAGAGTTTCCTCGCCTTCCACGGCTGCATCCTCGGTTGCGGCGTCTTCGACAGCGGCTTCCTCGGTCGCGGGCTCCTCCTCGGGCAACACGATGAAGTCTTCGAGGGTCTGACCAGACACTTCGACCAGATAGGCGATGATGTCGGCGCGATCTCCGGCGCGGCTCATGCCGTTATAGCCCATCTTCGTGCCCGGCGCCCAGCCGCGCGGGCTCTCGATGAAGTGGGAGAAGTTCTCAGCCGTCCACACCCCGTCGATCGTGAGCAGCGCATCGGAATAGGCGAAACCGTTCACCGCAGCGATATCGCGGCCGATCACGTTCAGCAGGTAGGGGCCGACCTTGTTGGCCTCCTCCGTCGCGGTGTGGCAGGCGGCGCAGGCGCGGAACAGACCTTCGCCATTCTCGGCGGATGCGGTGACGAGCAGTTCACCGATGCTCGGGCCTTCTTCGACCTCGGCGACTTCGGCGTCGCCCTCGGGCAGGGCGATCTCGTAGGCGAGGTGCGCCTCGTCATGTCCGCCTTCACCCAGGCCGTAGACGAGGTCGCCGACCCACGAAAACAACAGAAGGGTCAACACGGCGCCCAGAACGCCTGCGATGATCTTGTTTAGTTCCAGACTGTCCATGCGACGGTGCCTTCCTGAAAATCTGACACACCCAAAGCGGAGCGACCGCAGGGCGCGAAAATTCTATCTCGCGTGTAGTACCCGTTCCCCGACAGCTTTTTCAAGGTATAGAAGGCGCGACCATGCGCCAACATGTTCCCGGCGCGACTTTCCATGCAGGACGAATGAAATGACGGGCACGCAAACGAAAACCGGGTTGATCTCCTTTCAGGGCGAACTTGGCGCCTATTCCCATCAGGCGTGCCGGGAAATGTACCCCAATATGGAGCCCTTGCCCTGCGCGACCTTCGAAGCTGCAATAGAAGCTGTCCGCAAAGGCAATGCTGACCTGGGAATGATCGCGGTCGAGAACTCAACCTACGGGCGCGTCGCGGATGTGCATCAGCTTCTCCCCGAGAGTGGCCTGCGTATCGTGGGCGAGCATTTCGTGCGGGTCCATATCAACCTTCTGGGCGTACCGGGTGCGAAGCTGGAGGACGTGCGTGAGGCGATGAGTCACACCGTTCTGCTCGGCCAGTGCCGCGAATTCCTCAACGCCTACGGTATCACGCCCGTGACCGGTGCCGATACTGCGGGATCCGCCCGCGCCGTGGCGGAGAAGGGCAACGCCGCGCTGGCCGGCCTGGCATCGGAACTGGCAGGCGAGATCTACGGCCTGGATCTGTTGGCCCGCCATATCGAGGACGCGCAGAACAACACGACCCGATTCATCGTCATGGCCCCCGAGGGGCTGATGCCGGAATCGTCCGCTAGACCGATGATGACCAGCTTTCTGTTTCGTGTGCGCAACATCCCCGCCGCCCTGTACAAGGCGATGGGGGGATTCGCGACCAATGGCGTCAACATGACCAAGCTGGAAAGCTACATGACCGACGGGTCCTTCACCGCGACGCAATTCTTTGCCGAGGTGGATGGCCACCCCGACGATCCCGCCGTCGCGCGCGCGTTGGAGGAGCTGGAATATTTCACCTCCTCGCTCGAAATCCTCGGCGTTTATCCGAAAAGCAAATTCCGGCTGGAATGAGTTGCCCCGTGGCTTGCCGCCTGTGAAACCAGCCACCGCTGTAACTGGCCAATGTTGTAACCTGCACACGCGTTCAGTTACGGTGGGGGCAGCAAAGGATATGGGGCATGGCGAGGAAAAGTGGATCGAGTGGTGAAAAAACCCGCGCGATGGTCGAGGAGGCCGCGACCCGTCTGATTGCGCGCCATGGTTTCGCTGCCGTCTCCATGCGTCAGATCGCGCGGGAGGTCGGCGTGCAGGCGGGGGCGCTGTATCTCTATACGCCTGACAAGCAAAGCCTTCTCAAGGATATCATGCGGGGGCATCTGCAACATCTGCTTGAAAGCTGGGCCGCCCACGCGCCCGACCCCGATCTGCCCGCCGCCGCACGGCTGGAACGTTTCGTGCGGTTCCACATCGACTATCATATCCTGCGCGCCGAGAAGGTTTTCATCTCCTACATGGAACTTCGCAATCTGGACTGCGATAATTTCGCTGAAATCGAGCGGCTGCGCAGATCATATGAGCATATTCTGGAGGAAATCCTGATCAGTGGCGCGGCGGAGGGCGTTTTTCACCACACGGATACACGTCTGACGACGCTGGCCATGATCGCGATGATGACGGGTGTCTCCACCTGGTATCGCGATGACGGCCGCTTGCCGCCCGATGCGATCACGACGCGCTATGTCGATATGGCGTTCCGGCTGGCCGGTGGTGAGCCGCTGGCAGAGGCCGCGGAGTGAGCGCACGCTACGAGCTGATCGGTCTGACCGCATCACCCTATTCGATGAAGACGCGGGCCTTGATGCGCTATCGCAGGATCCCTTTCGACTGGATCGTTGAACTGCCGCAACTGACCGGACGTAAAGTCGATGTCTCTCCGATTCTGTTGCCCGTGCTGCGGCATCCTATGGGGCGGGACATGACTGATTCGACCTCCATCGCATTGGTTCTGGAACAGGAGATCGTCAACCAACGCAGCATTCTGCCGCCCGGCGATGCCGCGTTCCTGTGCGCGTTGATCGAGGATATGGCCGACGAATGGCTGACCAAGGCGATGTTCTGGTATCGCTGGCGCGATGCGGCCTCCGCCGATTTCGCGACCGGGTGGCTGACGGCAGAGGTCGGTGCCGCAATCGCGCAGCCCATGGCGGGCACCTTGTCCCAGACCTTGCGCAACCGTCAGATGGGGCGGATGCCGATGGTCGGGGCTACGGCTGAAAACGGACCAACGATCGAGGCGGGCTATCGCGCGATTCTGGATGCGATGCGCGCAATCTGCGCCTCGGGTTTCCTGTTCGGCTCCCGGCCCAGCCTCGCCGATTTCGCCCTGTACGGACAGCTCAGCCAGCTTGCCAGCGATCCCGGCCCCTCACGGATCATGCACGATACCGCGCCCGAGGTTCTGCACTGGCTGCGGCGGATCGATGACGCGTCCGGCTTGCACGGCGATTGGACGGAGGACAGATCGGCCCTGACGGATCTGCTGACCATCGTCGGGGGGGATTATCTGCCTTTTCTCAGGGCGAATGCCGCCGCCCTCGAAAAAGGGGCGACATGGTTCGACGTGGACCTTGCCTCCGGCAGATTTGGCGGCGCGCCGTATCGCTGGCAGGGGAAATGTCTTGCGCGGTTGCGCGACCTTTATGTTTCTGCCGATCTCGGCAAACCGGTTCGCGATCTTCTGGCGCGAACCGGCTGCCGCGATGTGCTCGAAGGCTAGCGCCGCTGGCGATCAGCCCTGGCCCGGGCCTTGGGGTCGCTTTCGAACAGGGCGGCGAGCTGCTCCGTCATGGCACCTGCCAGTTGTTCCACATCCGTGATCGTGACGGCGCGCTGATAATAGCGGGTCACGTCGTGACCGATGCCGATTGCCAGCAATTCCACCTGCTTGCGCCGCTCGATCATCGCGATAACATCGCGCAGGTGCTTTTCCAGATAGTTCGGAGGATTGGCGCTGAGCGTGGAATCGTCCACCGGTGCGCCGTCCGAGATCACCATCATGATGCGTCGCGCCTCGGGCCTGCCCGTCAGACGTTTGTGGGCCCATTCCAGCGCCTCGCCGTCGATGTTCTCCTTCAGCAGGCCTTCCTTCATCATCAGGCCAAGATTCGGGCGAACCCGCCGCCAGGGGGCATCCGCCCGCTTGTAGACGACGTGACGCAAGTCATTGAGCCGCCCCGGATTTCCCGGGCGACCGGCTTGCAGCCATTTCTCACGACTTTGCCCGCCCTTCCACGCACGGGTGGTAAAGCCGAGGATCTCGACCTTGACCTGACACCGCTCCAACGTCTGGCTGAGGACATCCGCGCAGATCGCGGCGATGGAGATCGGGCGCCCGCGCATCGAACCGGAATTGTCCAGCAGCAGCGTGACGACCGTATCGCGAAATTCGGTGTCCTGCTCGACCTTGAAGCTTAGCGGCATTGTTGGATTCGCGACCACTCGGGCCAGGCGTCCGGCATCCAGAACGCCTTCCTCCTGATCGAAATCCCAGGACCGGTTCTGCTGCGCCTGAAGCCGCCGTTGCAGGCGATTGGCCAGGCGGCTGACCGCGCCCTTGAGCGGTTCCAACTGCTGATCGAGATAGGCGCGAAGGCGCTCGAGTTCCTCCGGCCCGGCCAGATCCTCCGCCGCGATCTCCTCATCGAAGGTGGTGTCGTAGACCTTGTAGCCCGGATCCGCCTCACTGATGGGCGGGGGCGGTGTGTCGGCGGGCGGTTCGCCCTCCTGCATCTGGGCCTCTTCGGTCACTTCCGCGTCGTCGGCATCCTCCTGCGCAACCTGCGATTCGGCCGCATCCGGGTCGGTTTCGGACTGCTCCTCCGAGGTTTCGTCGGAGCTGTCGCTGTCCTGCTGCTCGTCGCCCTGATCGTCCTGCGATTGGGGGTTTTCCTCCTCCTCGGCCTCGGTCCCCTCATCCTCGGGGTCGTCGGAACCGTCGGGGTCATCGCCCAGTTCCTCACCATAGCCCAGATCGTCGATCACCTTGCGGGAGAAGCGGGCGAAGGCCTTCTGATCCGTGAGCACATCGTCGAGGTCGTCCAGCGTTCCGCCGGCCTGACCCTCAAGAAATCCGCGCCACAGCTCCATCACATTCGCCGCACCGGGCGGCAGATCGCGCCCGGTTGCCAGATGCCGCACGAGGTATCCGGCCGCATCGGCGAGCGGGGCCTGCGATGCTTCGGTTATATCGCCATATCCCATCTTTTTCGCATCCGCCGCGATCTTGGCGTCGATATTGCCCGCACATCCCGGCATCGCGCGGGTGCCCACGGCCTCGCACCGGGCGGTTTCCATCGCCTCGTATATGTCGCGCGCGGTTTCCCCCTGCGGCGAATAGCGCGAATGGGTCGCGGAATTGTGGAAGCGTGTGCGCAGCGCATAGGCATCCGCCACACCGCGTGCCAGCATGACCTCGTCCCGGGTCATGCGCCGCGTGACCTGGGGCAGCCGTGCGGAATCATTGGTCAGGCCGGGTGGGTCCACGGAATAGGTGACCTTCATTTCCGGTTCATCCGCGAGGGTTCGGGTCGCCTCCGCCAAGGCTTTCTTGAACGGATCGGCGGGGTTGTCGGTGGGTTTCATGGGGCCTCCGCCGGGTCGAAAATCAGGTGGCTGCGCTGGGGTCGCTGTGCGACTGCGCTGTGTAGGGCGAGTGTCTTATTCATCTGTTCCGAACATTTCCGGATCATCCTGTCCCAATTGCTCGCTCAATGACGGGCGTTCAAGGGGGGCGTCCCCCTGCATCAGCCGGGCACAGGCAAGCGTATCGAGCCTGCGCAGCGGCGTGGCGAAATACGACCCCGTGCGGGTTTGCGCGTTTTCCCATTCTGTCATGTATTGCCGGGCGACTTCCAGAATGGAATCGCCACTTTCCCGCTCCGCCGCCTCCTGAGACAGGCCAGCGGCCAGCCTTTCCTCGATCACGGCGGTGGTAAACTGCGAAAACCGCTGCCGGTGGGCATGGGCAAGCTGCGGGTTGATCTCGTTCGCGGCGAGGATGGTTACCAGACTGGATTCGAATGCCGCACACCGGTCGAGCATCTCGATCCGGGTGGCACCGTCCCGGCGCATCTGTGTCAGCGGCGGCATCGTTCGCGTGGAGCCATCTGTTTCTGCAGGGGCGATGATCACGGGCGCCAGCATCGGATCGGCGGCCATTTCACGTTGCATGGGGGTCAGATTCGGGTCCGTCAGATCGAGGACACGCGGCCCGCCGGTGGCAGGGTCCTCGCCCAATTGTTCGGTCGCTTCGGATGAAAACAGCGGCGGGCGTTGCGCGTCGTTGGCATTGGGAACGTCTATGATCAGCGGGCCGTCCTGCGCGGCCATCGGTTGCGCGAGGGCCAGCATCACAAGGGCAGGGTAAAGGCGTCGCATGTCAGGTGCTCCATCCAGGGGCGACCAAAATGCCACCCTCCTGCCAGGAACGCTCGCACCGGGGCGTTCGTTCACCGGCAGGACGCGGGGACGCTTCACCCCAGGCTGACGCTGGCGGCGCTTTCGGGCAATTCCTCATCAAAGCAGCGCTGATAGAATTCCGCCACGGTCTGCCGCTCTAGCTCATCACACTTGTTCAGGAAGGTCAGGCGGAACGCGAAGCCGACATCGCCGAAGATGCGTGCATTCTCCGCCCAGGCGATTACCGTACGCGGTGACATGACGGTTGAGATGTCGCCGTTCATGAACGCCGTCCGCGTCAGATCCGCGACGGTGACCATCTGTGCGATGGTCCTTTGCCCCTGCGCATTCTGATAGGTCGGGCTCTTCTCGACCACGATGTTCGTTTCGGCATCGTGGGGCAGATAGTTCAGCGTGGCGACCAGCGACCAGCGGTCCATCTGACCCTGGTTGATCTGCTGCGTGCCGTGATACAAGCCCGTCGTATCGCCCAGACCGACAGTGTTGGCCGTTGCGAACAGCCGGAAATAGGGGTTCGGCGTGATGACCTCGTTCTGGTCGAGCAGCGTCAGCTTGCCGTCCTTTTCCAGCACACGCTGGATCACGAACATCACGTCGGGGCGGCCAGCGTCGTATTCGTCAAACACGATCGCGGTGGGATTGCGCAGCGCCCAGGGCAGGATGCCCTCCTGAAACTCGGTGACCTGCACGCCGTCCTTGAGCTTGATCGCATCCTTGCCGATAAGGTCGATCCGGCTGATATGGCTGTCCAGGTTCACCCGAACGCAGGGCCAGTGCAGGCGGGCGGCGACCTGTTCGATATGTGTGGATTTGCCGGTGCCGTGATACCCTTGGATCATCACGCGGCGATTGTGGGCGAAGCCTGCCAGAATGGCGAGCGTGGTGTCGCGGTCAAACTGATAGGTCGGATCGACCTCGGGGACGCGATCGCTGACCGCCTCGAATCCCTTGACCGTCATGTCGCTGTCGATGCCAAAGGCGTCGCGCACGGAAACTTCGCGGGTCGGTGTCTCGTTCATCGGGGTCGCTCCGTCGGCCATGTCTTATCCTCTCGCGCGCAAAATCGCGCCTTTGTCGGTGATTTCAGCGGTTCGTGCAAGGCCGCGTGGCCCTGTGTCACTCCGTCTCGGCGGTTTCGTCGGGGTCGGCCTTGCCCACGCCCTTGAACACATTCTTGAATGGCAACGCCCACGCGACGCCAAGGAAGGCGTAGATCAGCAATTCGATCAGGATCGGCAGACGGGGCAAGGCGCCCATGATCGCCCAGGCCACCAGGACGTATAGCGGCAGACCGACCAGCAGGAGGAAGATCGACCAGCGCCGACGGGATTTGTAAGACATGCTCATGCCCGCTGAGATAGCGTTGCGGACAGGGTTTGAACAGGGGCCGAAACGTGACGTGAGGACGCGCCACCCGGTTGGGGGCGCTTGATGCGGTCGGAGCCTCGAAATATCCCGGTTGCCGGGGGTGCGAAAACCTGGCGTCACGCTTATGTTCGCCTCAGAACCTTATGGCCCCTATTCCCTTACGATCCCGATGGAGGATTCTCATGGATACCGATCTGCTGAAACGCCTGTGTGAAACCCCCGGCGTGCCGGGACGCGAAAATCGCGTGCGCGACCTCATCATGGCTGAGATCGAGGGGCTGGTGGACGAAGTCACCGTCGATCCGATGGGCAGCCTGATGGCCAAGCGGAACGGGCCGGGCAAGCGGGTGATGATGCTGTGCCACATGGATGAGATCGGCTTTCTGGTCAGCCATATCAGCGAGGAAGGCTGGATCTACGTCAACCCGGTTGGCGGCTTCGACAACCGCAACCTGTTCTCACGTCGGGTTCTGGTCTGCACCAAGGACGGGGACATCAAGGGCGTGATGAATCCGGGCGGCAAGCCGGTGCACATCGCCTCACCCGAGGATCGCAAGAAGATCCCCGAAATCTCGGAGTTCTTCGTGGATATCGGCCTAGGCAAGGCCGCTGCCGACAAGGTGCAGGTCGGTGATTACGTCGTGATGGACGAGCCGTTTCTGGAGATGGGCGACAAGGTCGTGTCCAAGGCGCTGGACAACCGCATCGCCTGCTGGCTAGGCATCGAGGCATTGCGCGCTGCCAAGGAAAGCGGCCATGAATGTGAATTGCACGTCGTGTTCACCGTGCAGGAGGAAGTCGGCCTGCGCGGCGCGCGCACCGCAACCCATGCGATTCAGCCCGAGATCGGCTTTGGCATCGACACCACGCTGTCATGCGACACGCCCGGCGTTCCGAAACCGCAAGCGGTGACGGAGCAGGGCAAGGGCTTCGGGATGCACATCAAGGATGGCAGCTTTATCGCCGACATCGCCTTGGTCGAGGAGATCGAGGCGCTGGCCCGCAGCAAGGACATTCCATTCCAGCGCACCATTCTGGCCGCGGGCGGTCAGGACGGTGCGGCGGCGCAACAGGCCGCATCGGGCGCGCGGGCCGTCGGCATCGTCGTGGGAACCCGCTATATCCACACGGTCACGGAAATGATCGACAAGGGCGACCTGATCGCGGCACGTGACATCCTCGCCGCCTGGGTTGCGGCGAACTGATCTTGCAGATCCGGCAACGTCCCTCGCCGAACCATGGCGACCGGCGGGGGCAGGTGCCCTCACTGGTCGTCATCCACTACACGGCGATGGACAGTGCGGAGGACGCGATTTGCCGCCTGTGCGCGGCTGAACATCAGGTCTCCGCCCATTATGTGATCGGGCGGGAAGGCGATGTATCGCAGCTGGTCGCGGAGGATCGCCGCGCCTGGCACGCCGGCGTCGGGCGGTGGGGGCGGATCACCGATGTGAATTCCCACTCCATCGGCATAGAGCTGGACAATGACGGCACCTCACCCTTTCCCGATGCTCAGATGCGCGCACTGGATGACCTGTTGCGCGGCATTCGGGCGCGCTGGAACATCTCCAAGGAAAATGTGATCGGGCATTCCGATCTGGCACCGGGCCGCAAGAGCGATCCGGGGCCGCTGTTCGACTGGGGCAGGCTGGCCCGGCAGGGCCATGCCCTGTGGGTGCCGGAGGGGGAGGCGCAAGTCGCTGATTTTCGCAGCGCCGCACGGGATGCAGGCTGGACTGCGGACGCTTCCGATGCGGTCCTGCTGGACGCCATCCGCCTGCGCCACCGCCCCGAGGCTCGCGGGCTGCCGCTGGATGCGCGGGACATGTTCATCCTGCGCTGGCTGGGCGACGCCACTGCACGGCGCGGGCCGGGGGATATCCTCGGCACCTATGAACGGCAGGCTCGCCACTTCGACGCGCAACGGTCGCGTGGCGGGATGGAGGACGGATGGCTCACCAAATTCGCGGCCTTGCTGCCTGACGGCCCGATCCTCGATCTGGGATGCGGCGCAGGCGCGCCGATCGCGGAATGGTTCGTGGCGCGGGGCCGTGGGGTGACAGGAGTGGACGGAGCCGCCGCCATGTTGGCCCTCGCGGCACAGCGGATGCCGGAACAGGACTGGATTCAGGCGGATATGCGCGGCCTGGCGCTGAACCGGCAGTTTGCGGGGCTGATCGCGTGGAACAGCTTCTTTCATCTGACGCCCCACGATCAGGCGGCGATGTTCCCGATCTTCGCGGCGCATCTCTTGCCGGGCGGACCGTTGATGTTCACATGCGGCCCCGCCGCCGGTGAGACGTGGGGGCAGGTGGGCGGTGAAGATGTCTATCACGCCAGCCTGTCGCCCGACGCCTATCGTGATCTGCTGGATCGTCACGGTTTCGAGGTGGTGGATTTCGTGGTCGAGGATCCCGCCTGTAACAGGCACAGCGCCTGCCTGGCCCGCAAATGTCAGGATTCGTCGCGGGCCACCAACATGGTCTGAAGGATATCGGCCATGTTCTTGGTCTGCTGCGCGTGGGCAGTACCCCCCACGCCCAGACGCCGGCCGCGCTGCCACCACAGTCCCGGAACCCAGTGTCGCGGCCGGGCGTCGCGCAGCAGCAGGACAAAACCGTTGGAGGGTTTCAGCGCGAACAGCCCCCGGTCGATCCTCACGATCTCCTCCAAGGATGTCAGCACGGTGCCTTCCTCGTCGATCAGTGCGTCCTGCGTCAGGTGAATGGATTTGTGCCCCGCCCGCGCCAGCCGCCGGGACTGCCACAATGCCACGCCGCCAAGGCCGATCAGCAACAGCAACGACAGCGGTGACGAAGGGGGAGACAGAATCGCGACGCTCAACAGCGCGGCCCCCAGTCCTGCCGTGACGGTGACCCCCGCCCAGCGGCGTAGCGGCGATACCTCGATACTGTGGATGATTTCGGACTGGGTCATCGGTGCCTCCTGCTGCGCGGCAGGGTTACGGTCTGCGGCGGGCGCCGTCACCTGTTTTCGTTACGGATGGCGATTTCGGCATCCGTCGCAGGTGATCGACGTGACGCATGCCTCCATTCGCCACGCAGGTGCGGGGCATATGTCAATAGGTATCATGTCCGGCTTTGTCATGAACTGCCGGATAGGCAAGGCCGCTGATCTCGCGATGGGCGAATATGATTGAAATCAAATACATTTTTTTAAAGTGAGATCAATTTTCACTGTACGGAAAACACAATTTATCACGGAGCCTTTACCGGATTTGCGTGTTGTACGAGCACCAACGAGGCAACTTTTTCATTATTGGAGTACAAGTATGAAACATTTCGGACTCGCTACATTGCTGCTGGCCGGCACGGCCATTACCCCTGCGTCGGCACAGAATCTGAACGAGAACTGTTCAGAGCTGTACAACATGTTCGAGCAGGCGGGTAACGACCTGTCCGACGATTTCGAAGATGCTGGCGATGTCGCTCTGCTCAACGATGATGCACAATGCGTCGTCTATATCGAGCGTGTGGCGGTTGCAGGCTCCCTCACCGCCAGCGAGAGCGACAGCGATGTCGAGACCGCACGTGAATCTTTCTCCGACAGTGAGACGATCACTCAGGAAGTCGAAATCACCACGCAGGCGATCGTCGAGGGTGATGTGCTTGTCCGCGTTCCCCAGCCGAACGTTGCCGTCGATCAGTCCGGCGCGGATATTTCCGTGAACGACACTCCGACCAGCGTGACTGTCGATCAGCAGGCTGCCGACATTCTGGTCCGTCAGGCAGCGCCCCGGATCTCCGTCGCGATGCCGACGCCCACCATCACGATTGAGCAGGAAGCGCCTGAAATCATCGTCACGATGCCGCGTCCCGGCGTGAACATCAACGATGCAGAGCCGACTGTCGAAGTCATCATGGCGGAGCCCACAATCCGCGTGACCCAGCAGGAGCCGCAGCTTGACGTGAACGTTCAGGCCCGCTTTGCCGAGGAAGGCGAAGAGATCGACCCCGATGCCGACTATATCCAGTCGCGCACCGAGATGATCGACAGCGAAGGCAATACCGTCGATACCGATGTGGTTGAGAACTTCGAGCTGACCCAGGCTGAATCCACGGTTCGTCTGACGCAGGATGAGACGGATTCCGAGCAGGTTACCTATAACACTGCTGAGCCGGTCGTCCGCTTCGAATCCGCTGATCCGGTCGTCGAATTCCAGATGGATGGTGAGCCGACCATCGACTACCAGCAGTTGGGCGAGGCACGCGTTACCTTCCGTGAATTCAACGATGGTGAGGAAGCTGACGACGCATCCCTCTCCGACGATCTGGATATGGAAGACACCGACGCGGCGTCCATGAGCGATCTGGATGAGGACATGTCCGCGATGGACAGCGAAGCCGAAACCGGTCTTGTGACCGAAGGTGAAGCTGAGGTCGATATGGACTCCACCGATGCAAACGCGCTGGACGAGGAAAGCAGCCGTCTGCTGGGCCGCACCGACGCATCGCAGCCGGCGAACAGCGACATGTTCGAAGTGGTTGTTGACGATCTGTACGGTATGTCCGTCGAAAACCTCGAAGGTGAAGATCTGGGCGAATTCTCCCGCGTTGTCGCCAACAATGGCCGTATGTATGCGATCATCGAGCATGGCGGTTTCCTGGGACTGGGTGAGTCCGAAGTCGCACTTCCGCTGGATCGTATGATGCTCGGCGATGATCGCCTGATCCTTCAGGGCCTCACCGAAGACGAACTGGAAGCACTGCCGGAATATGACTCCAACCTCGACCTCGAAGTCGAAACCGGAACCCGCGTGCAGATCATGCAAAATCGCGGCTAAGCCACAGCGATAGATATCGAAAGGGGCCGGGCGACCGGCCCCTTTTTCGTGCGCGCAGGAAATTATACGAAACTTGAGCTGCGTTCCGCGAAATCTTGACACCATTTACAATTCTCGGAATCTGTCCGCTTATCAGGCTGTCGCCCAGTCGCCGTGCATATGCGCGCCGGACGGAAAACGACCAAAGTGCGACGGTTCATCCGGCGTCGTGCATTCCGGGGAATGAAACGGGGAAAGCCCATGCTGGCAGTTATTTTCGAGGTCGAGCCCAAAGCAGACCAGCGTCAGGCCTATCTGGATCACGCGGCAGGGATGCGCGATCTGTTCGAAGGGTTGGAGGGCTTCATCTCCGTGGAGCGGTTCGAGAGCCTGACCACCCCCGGAAAGCTGCTGTCGCTGAGTTTCTGGGAGGACGAGGCGGCGCTGGATAGTTGGCGCAACGTTCAGCCGCACCGAACCGCGCAGAAGGCCGGACGGAATGAGTATTTCGCCGATTATCGCCTGCGCATCGCCGGGGTGATCCGCGATTATGGTATGAACGAGCGTGCACAGGCCCCGGCCGACAGTCGCGCGATACACGACTGAGGCCGGGACGAGTGAGGCCGGGGCAATTAAGTCTGCTGCGCCGGATCAGTCGAAATCGGCGGCGGAGTGACGTTCCGGCACTTGCTTGTCCTCATCACCCCAGGTGCGGTTCACCCGCACACCGCGCTTGACGGCGGGACGCTCCGCGATCTGTTCCGCCCAGCGGGTCACGTGCTTGTATTCGTGAACCGACAGGAACTTCGCCGCGTCATAGAGCTTGCCCAGCACCAATGCGCCGTACCATGCCCAGATTGCCATGTCGGCGATGGTATATTCGTCGCCCGCGATGAACGGACGCTCGGCCAACTGTCGGTCGAGCACGTCGAGCTGGCGTTTCACCTCCATCGTGAACCGGTTGATCGGATATTCGAATTTCTCGGGCGCGTAGGCGTAGAAATGCCCGAAGCCGCCGCCCAGATAGGGCGCGGAGCCCATTTGCCAGAACAGCCAGTTCATGGTTTCCGCCCGGGCTGCCGGCTCCTTGGGCAGGAAAGCATCGAACTTGTCCGCCAGGTACAGCAGGATCGAGCCGGATTCAAAGACCCGCACCGGGGTGTCGCCGGATCGGTCCACAAGGGCCGGGATCTTGGAGTTCGGGTTGGCCCAGACAAAGCCGGAGCCGAACTGGTCGCCCTCACCGATATTGATCGGCCAGGCATCGTATTCGGCACCTGCGTGGCCCTTTTCCAGCAGTTCCTCCAGCATCACCGTAACCTTGACGCCGTTGGGCGTGGCCAGCGAATGCAGTTGAAGCGGATGCTCCCCGATGGGCAGATCCTTGTCATGGGTCGGGCCCGCGATGGGCCGGTTGATGTTGGCGAATTTTCCGCCGCTTTCCGTGTCCCATGTCCAGACTTCGGGCGGGGTGTAGGTGTCGGTCATCGGTCGCTCCTCGATTGGGGTGTGGTGTCATGTGTGTGCGCGGCGCGGCAGATCAACCGAATATGGCGTGACACATTCGGTGTACTAGGTTTGCGAGTCCAGCCAATCGGGCAGCAGACCGATATCCGCGATAACCGCATCGGCGGCGGACAGCGCCGCCGCGTTCGCCACACCCGTCAACACACCCAGCGTCCGCATGCCCGCGGCCCGTCCGGCATTGATGTCGTGCGGACTGTCCCCCACCATCATGCACAACTGCGCCGGCACGTTCATCAGCCGCGCGCAGGCCAGCAAGGGCGCCGCGTCCGGCTTCATGCCGTGGCCGCTGTCATAGCCGACAATGGCATCGAAATAATGGGCCAGGTCGAGGGCGGCGAGTTGTTCATCCGCCGCAGCGGCGGAATCGTTCGTCATGATCGCCATGGGAATGTTGCGGGTCTTCAGCGCCTCCAGCACGACCAGCAGGTCGGTGGCGGGCACTGGCGTGACGGGACGCTCGATCATGTGAGCGATCAGATCCGCGCGGTGCCAGTCGGGCAGCAGCGGCAGCATCAGATCGGCGGATTGATCCGGCGTGCCGGCAATCACCGGGCTGTCGGGGGCATAGGTGCCGGTGTCCAGATCGAACCCCACCGCATCCGACAGGGCGCGTGCGTGAACATCATCCCGCCCCAGGTCGCGCATCAAATCGACGCACCACGGTGCCCAGGTCTGGGTGAAGCCGAACAGAGTGCCGTCCTTGTCGAAGATGATGGCTTGCGGCATGGATGGTCCTGACGAAATGAATTGAGCGAGCCGGATGTAGCAATGACCAAGGCGGCCCCCCTGACCCGTGACGCTTACCGCGTCTTTCAGCGTCTGCCAACGCGCTGGCGCGACAACGATGCCTATGGGCACATGAACAACGCCGTCTTCTATGAATATGTCGATACGGCCGTGAACGCCTGGATCATCCGCAGCGAAACGCTGATCGTGCCGCATGGCCCGGTGATCGGGCTGGTCGTCGCCTCGGAATGCCGGTTTCACGCGGCCCTGGGCTTTCCCGATCCGGTCGATGCGGGGTTGCGCGTGGCGCGGATCGGGCGCAGTTCGGTCCGATACGAGGTTGGTCTGTTTCGGGGTGATGCCACCGATGCAGCCGCCGAGGCAGGGTTCACCCATGTCTATGTCGATGCCCGGACGCGCCGCCCGGTGCCGCTGCCGACGGATTTCGCCACGGCCCTGCAAACGTTGGAATGCGCCGCCCCGGAGTGAGCGAAGCGCCGCTTGCATCCGGGGCAATGCCGGGGCCCCTTGCCCGAAGATCAGACAGAATGTCAGCCACGATGCCAGCCAAAATGCCAGATAAAATGCCGGCCAAAATGCCAGCCAAAACGCCAGAGCGTCCGTCCCGAACGCATATCTTCATTATCGACGGCACGTTTTCGCGGCTGATCGAGGGGCATGAGACGAATGCAGGGCAAACCTACCGTTTGCTCGAAGAAGTGGGGCAGACGGTCGCGCAGTCCGTCGGTTATCACCCCGGCGTGCAGGGGCAGGGGTGGAGCAAATGGCTGGCCGCCGCCGCCGGGCTGGGGATCAACGAAGCGATAGCCGAGGGGTACGCCACCCTTGCCTCACGCTACCGTCCGGGCGACCGGATCGTGTTGATGGGCTATTCGCGGGGGGCCTATGCGGTGCGCAGCCTTGCGGGGTGGATCGGTCAGGTCGGTCTGCTCAAGGCGCAACACGCGATGCAGCGGCGGGTGCAACGCTCGTTCCGTTATTACGAAACCTCCCGGCGCAGCGTGTCAGCCAAACGCTTTTCCGAGCGGTACTGCCACCGCGATGTCTGCATTGAGATGGTGGGCGTCTGGGACACCGTGTCGGCGCTGGGGCTGCCCTATCCGCTGCTCAACAGGCTGGCGCCGATGGTCACGGATTTCCATGACGACCGGATCGGTGACGGGGTGCGCCATGCGTATCACGCGCTGGCCATAGATGAGACCCGCGCCGCCTATGATCCCATCCTGTGGCAGCCTCGGGCCGATTGGCCCGGCAACATGCAGCAGATGTGGTTCGCGGGCAATCACGGCGATGTCGGCGGCCATGTCTGGCGCAGCCCCCCTGCGCGACCGCTGGCCAATATTTCGCTGATCTGGATGCTGGAACGGCTGGAGAGGTGTCATGTCGAACTGCCGGAGGGTTGGCGCGACCGTTTCCCGACCGATCCGCTGGCGCCGTCCGGCGGGAACTGGCGCGGGTCGGCCAAGCTGTTTCTCTTTCGTATCAAGCGGCTGGTTCAGCCCGGCGCCTCGCAGCAGGTGCACCCCAGCGTCGGCGCGCGCATCCGCGGTTTGCGCGGCTATCGCCCCAGTGCGGAAATTGCCGCGGCGCACGCGCTGTCGGTTCCCTTGGAACAGGAGGACACTTCGCACGTTGTGCCAGACACCAATCAGGAGTTTACACATGATTAAGAAATTTGGTTCCGCGAAGTGGCAGGGCAATCTCAAGCAGGGCAAGGGCCACGTCTCGACCGAGACGGGCGTGCTGAACGACCAACCCTACGGCTTCAACACCCGGTTCGAGGGGGCGGACGGCACCAACCCCGAGGAGTTGATCGGCGCGGCCCATGCCAGCTGCTTTTCCATGGCGCTGTCCATGATTCTGGGAGACAGCGATCTGACGCCTGACAGCATCGAAACCAAGGCGACGGTCTCGCTCGAAGAAAAGGATGGCGGCTTCGCGATCACCACCATCCACCTGGACGTCGAGGCGTCGATCCCCGGCGCCAGCGAGGAGGATTTCCAGACAGCCGCAGGCAAGGCCAAGGAAAATTGCCCGGTCTCCAAGGTTCTGACCGGGGCCAAGATCACGATGGATGCAAAGCTGAGCTAACTGGCGAAGCAAGATGCCCGGCGCGGCCACCGCCGGCATGTCTGAACCTTGATGACGGAAGCCTTCGCGGATCAACCCGCGAAGGCCAAGATGCCGGTTCCCGCGCGCATAGCGCCGGAGGACTCAGTTAGTCCGACGCGCCCAAGTTTTATACAAAGAACGCTCAGTATTCTATCCCGCGCACTGCGGCGCGACCCTCTTCGTGGGGATGGCGGCTGTCGTTCATGTCTGTAATCAGGTCCGCCGCTTGCCGCACGGAATCGGGTGCGTTGCGACCCGTCAGGATCACCGTGCATGCAGCGTCACGTGCCGCGATGGCGTGCAGCACCGCCCCCGGATCCAGATCGCCCTGATGCAGGGCCCAGTTGATTTCATCCAGCACGATCAGATCGTAGTCGCCTGAAACCATCATCGCGGCCCCTTGCGCAAACGCCTCCAATGCCGCCTGTGACGATTGTTCCTTGTTCTCATCTGACCAGTCGAACCGTGCGCCGGATATGTGCCAGTCCACTTGCGGATGGTCCGCGAAGAATTTCTGCTCTCCGGTTTGCCATTCCCCGGTGACGAACTGGATGACGCCAACCTTGTGCCCCCAGCCCAAGGCGCGGGCGACCGCACCGAAGGCGGAGGTGCTCTTTCCCTTTCCGTCGCCGGTCAGAACCATGAGGATGCCGCGCTGTTCACGCAGCGCGGTGCGTGCGTTGCGCTGCGGCGCGGGGGCAAGCGCGCTGTCGGCCCGATCCGTGTTGGACGCCCGATCCCCCGTGGAGGGTTGCATCGGGGTGTCGCTCTTGCCATTGCCCTCGTCTTGATCGCTCATGGTCGCTCCCTTCGGGGTTGAACGAATGGTAGGAGGCGAAGCGCGATGGGCAAGGCGGTAATGATCCAGGGCACCGGATCGGACGTTGGCAAATCGCTGATCGTGGCGGGGCTGTGCCGGGCGTTCGTGCGGCGCGGATTGCGGGTCATGCCGTTCAAGCCGCAAAACATGTCCAACAACGCCGCCGTTACTGCCGATGGTGGCGAAATCGGGCGTGCGCAGGCCTTGCAGGCTCTGGCCTGCGGCGTGCCGCCCGGCGTGGACATGAACCCCGTCTTGCTGAAGCCAGAGAGCGAGACCGGCGCGCAGGTCGTCGTGCAGGGAAAGGTCGCGTTCCGCGCGCAGGCCCGTGCCTATGCGCAGCGCAAGGCGGAACTGCTTGCCGCGGTGGCGGACAGCTTTACCAGATTGCGAAGCAACGCCGATCTGGTGATCGTGGAGGGCGCAGGCTCCCCGGCGGAGACGAACCTGCGCGCCAACGATATCGCCAATATGGGCTTCGCCCGTGCGCTGGATGTGCCAGTGATCCTGATGGGGGACATCAATCGCGGCGGCGTGATCGCACAACTTGCAGGCCATGCCGCCGTGATGGACCAAGATGACCGTGCACAGGTCGCGGCGTTCGCGGTGAACCGGTTTCGCGGCGACGTCTCCCTGTTCGATGAGGGGATCGCGGATATCGAGCGGTTTACGCGCTGGCCCAGCGTCGGCGTGATCCCCTGGTTCGCGGAGGCTTCGAAACTGCCGGCGGAGGATGCGCTGGGCATCGCCTCGGGCGGCACCGGGGCATTAAAGATCGCCGTTCCCATGCTGGCCCGCATCGCCAATTTCGACGACCTCGATCCGTTGAAGCTGGAACCGGGTGTGCAGGTCGTGATGGTGCCGCCCGGTCAGGCGCTGTCCGGGGATGCCGCGCTGGTGATCCTGCCGGGCTCCAAGAGTACGACCGGCGATCTGGCGTTTCTGCGCGCGCAGGGTTGGGATGTGGATATCGCGGCCCATCTGCGGCGTGGCGGGCATGTGCTGGGAATTTGCGGTGGCTATCAGATGCTGGGCCGCGTGGTCGATGATCCTGACGGGGTGGACGGCGTGGCGGGCAGTGTCGCGGGGCTGGGGCATCTCGACATCCACACGACCATGCGCCCGGTCAAGCGTCTGGGGCTGGTGCATGGCACGATGGCCGGGGGGCAGGTGCCGGTGTCAGGCTACGAAATCCACATGGGTCACACCACCGGCCCCGACACGGACCGGCCATTGCTGCATCTGGACGGACGACCCGATGGCGCGACCTCGGCCGACGGGCAGGTCAGCGGCACCTATCTGCACGGGTTGTTTGCGCATGACGCGTTTCGTGCGGCGTATCTGGCCCGGCTCGGCCATCAGGCGGGCGACCTGATCTATGCGCAGGTGGTCGAGGATGTGCTGGACAGGTTGGCCGAGCATCTGGAAGCGTCGATGGACCTCGACGCGATTGCGGCGATCGCGCGCTGACGCTAGAATGTGACGACCGATCCCGGAGGATGCCCGTGACGACCTGCCTGATGCTGCTGCCGCCGCGACGCGCCCGGATGCGACCTCATTTCTATCGGGTGGAAATCGTCGGCAATCTGTTCGGTGAATTTTCCGTCATCCGTGAATGGGGCCGGGTGGGTGGACAGGCGCAGGAACGGGTCGATCTGTTTGAGGGACTGCTGGAGGCATCGCACGCCGCCGACCGTCTGCGCCGTGCCCGCCTGCGCCGGGGGTATTCTCGCGCCGGGCCCCGCGACGGGGCTGGCGAAGCTCGTGGCGGGTGACGCATATGTTTCACAGCTGCGTGAAGAAAGTTCCGGTGCCCTCTCGCGCCGGGCGACTTCGCTGATATAAGGCGGGAAAACATCCTGCCGGAGATATCCCGAATGAACACCCTCCCTCCCGCCGATCGGGCGAAATTCGCGGCGGCGCGCGCCGCGCTCTCGCTGGTTGAGCCGGACATGAAGCTCGGTCTGGGGACCGGATCCACCGCGAACTGGTTCATCAGGCTGCTGGGCGAACGGATCCGGGTGGACGGCATCAAGCTGACCGCCGTTGCCACCTCGGACCGGACCGCAGCTTTAGCCCGGAGCGAGGGGATCGACGTGATCGACCTGGATGAGGCCGGCTGGCTGGACCTGACCATCGACGGCGCGGATGAGGTCGATCCCGACCTGAACCTGATAAAGGGCGGTGGCGGGGCGCATCTGCAGGAAAAGATCGTCGCCACCGCGTCGGACCGCATGGTTGTCATTACCGACGACAGCAAGCTGGTGGCCACGCTGGGCGCATTCCCCCTGCCGGTCGAGGTCATCCCGATGGGCTGGAAATCGACCCGCGCCATCATCGAGGAGATGCTGGAACAGATCGACGTTTCCGGGCGCGAGGTGACGCCGCGCATGGATGGTGCAGTGCTGTATCGCACCGACGAGGGCAACCATATCCTCGATCTGCATCTGGAAAGGATCGGTGATCCGCACCGGCTGTCCCCCTTGCTCAATCAAGTGGCCGGTGTGGTCGAAAACGGCCTGTTTCTGGGCATCGCGGATCAGGTTATGGTCGGCTACGAAAGCGGAGAGGCGCATCTGCTTGAAGAAGGCGGCGTGATGCGGCCCGTGGCCTTTGCCGACGGGATCGACGGGCAGGCGTTTCTGAAACGTGTGCTGAACCAGGTATGAGGCGTATTGTCCTGATCATTTGAGCGAACAGGGCGGCATTGCAGGAGCAGTCTAATGAGCGATTTCGACTACGATCTTTTCGTGATCGGTGGCGGCTCCGGTGGCGTGCGCGCCGCGCGGATCGCGGCTGAAACCGGCGCGCGCGTCGCCATCGCGGAGGAATACCGCTATGGCGGAACCTGTGTCATTCGGGGCTGCGTACCCAAGAAGCTGATGGTCTATGCCTCCCGCTTTTCCGAGGCGTTCGAGGACGCCGCCGGTTATGGCTGGTCCGTGGGCAAGCCCGAATTTTCCTGGCCGGTCCTGCGCCGCAATATCCACGCCGAGCTTGACCGCCTCGAAGGCATCTACCGGCGCAATCTGGCCAATGCCAGCGTCAAGGTTCTGGACGGGCGCGCCACTGTCGTGGATGGCAATACGGTGGAGATGGATGGGCAGCGTATCACGGCAGGCCATATCCTGATCGCTGTCGGCGGGACACCGTTCGTTCCGAACATTCCGGGACGCGAGCATGTCATGGTCTCGAACGATATTTTCCTGATGGAGGAGATGCCCGCCTCGATCGCCATCGTCGGCGGCGGATATATCGCCTGTGAGTTCGCAAGCATCCTCAACGGTCTGGGCGTCAAGGTCGATGTGATCTACCGGTCAGAACAGATCCTGCGCGGTTTTGACCGCGAAGTCCGCGACCATGTCGCCGGTGAGATGGAGAAGAAGGGCGTCCGCATCGTGACCGACTGCGATGTCGAGCAGATCGAGAAGACGGATACCGGCGTTCGGCTGAAGTTTGAAAGCGGCGACAGTGCCGAGTATTCCGCCGTTCTCTACGCCACGGGCCGTGTCCCCAACACGCACGATCTGGGGCTGGATGATGCCGGGGTCGAGACGGGCAAGGGCGGTGCGATCCGCGTGGATGATTGGTCCAGGACCACCGTGGATACGATCTACGCCGTGGGCGATGTGACCGATCGCGTGGCGCTGACACCCGTGGCCATCCGCGAGGGGCAGGCCTTCGCCCAGACCGTGTTCGGGAACGATCCCACCCAGGCCGATTACGACCTGATCCCCACGGCTGTGTTCACCCAGCCCGAGATCGGCACCGTCGGCATCTCCGAGGATCACGCCCATAATTACGGTGAGGTCGACATCTACTGCACGACCTTCCGTTCGATGAACCACGTGATTGCGGATCGTGACGAGCGGATGTTGATGAAGCTGATCGTCGCACGCTCCGACGGCAAGGTTCTGGGGTGTCATATCGTGGGTGATGCCGCGGGTGAGATGATCCAGCTTGCCGGTATCGCGATCAAGATGGGGGCGACCAAGGCCGATTTCGACCGCACCGTCGCCGTCCACCCGACTGCGGCAGAAGAGCTGGTTACGCTCAAGTCACCAATCCGCTAGGTTGATAATGAACGCGGGAATATCCACTTCTCGCACAGATACGCACAACAGACAGGACACATGATGCCCTATAACGACAATTCCGGCGGGCCCTGGGGCAAGAAGGGGACCGACCGGGGTGAGAACAAGGGAAGCGATGATCGCAACCCTTGGGGAAGCGGCAACCGCCCGAACAATGGCAACGGGCAGGGCCCGAACAACGGCCAGACCCCCGATCTGGAGGATATGCTGCGCAAGGGGCAGGAACGCTTCAAGGTCTTGATCGGCGGACGCAATGGCGGTGGCACCGGTGGTAACAACACCGGCACCGGCGGCGACGGTCCTTCGCCCAAGTTTGTCTTGCTGATCGCCGCTGTGGTGGCTGTCGGCGCGTGGCTGTTTGCCTCCGTCTATACCGTGCAGCCTTCGCAGCGGTCGGTCGAGCTGACCTTCGGTCAGTATTCCTCGACCGGATCGCCGGGCCTGAACTTCGCACCGTGGCCGATTGTCACGCATGAGATTGTCGAAGTCACCAGCGAGCGGACCGTCAATGTCGGCACCGGCGACCGTCCGGGGCGCGGCGATGATGGCCTGATGCTGACCGGGGATGAAAACATCGTCGATATCGACTTCGAGGTGGTCTGGAACATCGGCGACCCGGCGGCCTTCCTGTTCAACCTGCGCGACCCGCGCGAAACCATCGAGGCTGTGTCCGAGTCCGCGATGCGTGAGGTTATCTCCCGCTCCGAACTGGCGCCGATCCTGAACCGGGATCGCGGCGTGATCTCGGCCGAGGTGTCCGAGTTGATCCAGCAGACGCTCGATACCTATGACAGCGGTGTGTCCATCGTTCGTCTGAACTTCGACCGCGCCGACCCGCCCGAGGACGTGATCGACGCCTTCCGCGACGTTCAGGCCGCCGAGCAGGAGCGCATCACTTTGCAAAACCGCGCCGACGCCTATGCGAACCGTGCATTGGCATCGGCCCGTGGTGAGGCTGCTCAGCTGCTGCAACAGGCCGAGGGCTACCGCGCGCGGGTCGTGAACGAGGCCGACGGTGAGGCCGCCCGCTTTATCAGCATTCTGAACGAATATCAGGGGGCCGAGGAGGTGACGCGCAAACGTCTCTACCTTGAAACGATGGAGCGTGTGCTGGGCACCGTGGACAAGGTCATCATCGACCCCAGCGCCACCGGTGGCGAAGGCGGGCAGGGCGTCGTGCCCTATCTGCCGCTGAATGAACTCCGCAGCGGAGGTAACAACTGATGAACCGTCTCGTCATCGCCATCGCAGCCGTCGTGCTGCTTCTTGTCCTGCTCTTGTCGTCCATCTTCGTGGTGGATGAACGGCAGCGGGCGCTCGTCCTGCAATTCGGTCAGATCAAGGACGTGAAGGAGGAGCCGGGCATCGGCTTCAAGATCCCGTTCATCCAGCAGGTCGTGTACTATGATGACCGTATCCTCAGCCTCGACACGGCCTCGCTCGAGGTGACACCGCTCGACGATCGCCGTCTGGTCGTCGATGCCTTCGCCCGCTGGCGGATTTCGGATGTCGAACGCTTCCGTGAGCGGACCGGCGCGGATGGCGATTTTGCCATCATCGCGGGCCAGCAGCGGCTTCAGACCGTTCTGAACTCCGCCCTGCGTGAGGTTCTGGGTTCGGTCACGTCCAACACCGTGTTGTCGGCGGACCGGGTCGCGCTGATGAACCAGATTCGCGACCAGGCCGCGCGGGAAACCGCCGAACTGGGCATCGAAGTGGTCGATGTGCGGATCAAGCGGGCCGACCTGCCCGAGCAGAACCTTGAGGAAACTTTCAACCGGATGCGGGCCGAGCGGGAGCGTGAGGCCGAGGATGAGCGTGCCCGTGGTCAAGAGGCGGCGCTGCGTGTGCAGTCGCTGGCTGACAGGACCGCGACCGAGCTTCGCTCCGAGGCGCAGCGTGACAGCGACATCATTCGCGGTGAAGCGGATGCGGCGCGGAACCGGATCTTTGCCGATGCCTTCGGTCAGGATCCTGAGTTCTTTGCCTTCTACCGCTCACTCTCCGCTTACGAGGAGGCGCTGCAGGGGCAGAATTCCACTCTGGTGATTTCACCCAACAGTGAGTTCTTTGAATATTTCGGCGGCGATCAGATCGAAGGCAGCGCCCGCGCCGCCGCCGGTGTGCGCCCGACGAATGCCCCCGTGCGGACCGAATCCAACGTTCCGGCCCCTGTCGGACAGTGATTTCACCATATCTTGAATCGAGAGGGCGGGCCGTACTGGTCCGCCCTTTTTCGTGGCATCAATGACCCCTTGAACTGATGCGCAAGGACCGCTTGAGTGGGGCCACAGCCTGTTCAGGCTGACATTCAACCGGTCAGACACCAACTACAACAGCCGGATCCAAGGGGAAGAGACATGAGCGATACCAAGGAATTTCACGTCGGTGAACTGTCCGCCAAGAGGCCGCAGCCCACGCAATACGAACCCAGCCCCTTCAAGAAGGGCCGCCCGCCCGAGCCGCTTCAGTTTGAGGTCAACATGACGGCGGAGGCGCATGACCGGCAGAAGAAGTCAGGTTCGGTTCAGGTGAACATTCCGGGATTTTCCCCCGTCAAACTGTATTGCGACGAACAGGTTCCCGTCGGAGACGACACCGCGCCGCCCCCATTGGCGTTTTTCTGCGCCGGCATCGGGTTCTGCCTGATGACGCACCTGACCGACATCTACACGGCGCGCAAGATCCGGATCAAATCCATGAAGATCGAGCAGAAGGTGCGGTTCGAGACGAATCTCAGCAACATGCGCGAACTGGGTCACACCACCGATGGCAAGACATTGGGGATTGAGACGCATGTCCTGATCGACAGCGATGAGCCGCAGGAGCGGATCAAGGATCTGATGGATGAGGCTGAAAACGCCTGCATGGCGCATTTCGCGCTGCGCAATCCGATCCCGTGGCAATCGCGCCTGATTCACAACGGTGAGGAATTGCTGAACCGCGAAGGGTGATCGGCATCTTGCCCCGTGCAGCCGGGTAGGATTGCCGCGCGTTCTGCTCTTTTCACACCTGCCCAAAACGCTATGGTCCGGGTCATGAGTGATCTTTTCGACGATGATGAACCGGGGGCCGGCGGCAATGCGCCTACGGTCACGATTTCCGAACTGAGCGGCGCGGTGAAGCGCGCTATCGAGGGCGGTTTCGGCCATGTGCGCGTGCGCGCGGAGGTGGGGCGCGTGTCCCGCCCCCGCTCGGGCCATGTTTATCTCGACCTAAAGGATGACCGCGCGGTTCTGGCCTCTGTCATCTGGAAGGGGGTGGCCAGCAAGCTGCGCACCCAGCCGGAGGAGGGGATGGAGGTCATCGTCACCGGCAGGCTGACGACCTTTGCCGGGCAGTCACGCTATCAGATGGTGATTGAAAGCCTCGCCCCCGCCGGGGTCGGCGCGTTGATGGCGATGCTGGAAAAACGCCGCACGGTGCTGGCCGCCGAGGGGCTGTTCAATGCGGAGCGCAAGCGCCCGATCCCCTTCCTGCCCAAGGTTATCGGCGTTGTCACGTCCCCCTCCGGCGCCGTGATCCGTGACATTCTGCACCGCCTGCGCGATCGGTTCCCGCGAGAGGTCCTGGTCTGGCCCGTCGCCGTGCAGGGGGAGCGGTGCGCCGAACAGGTCGCTGCGGCGATCCGGGGGTTCAACGCTTTGCAACCCGGTGGCCCGGTGCCGCGCCCAGATCTGCTGATCGTCGCACGGGGCGGCGGCTCGCTGGAGGATCTGTGGGGGTTCAATGAGGAAATCGTGGTGCGTGCCGCTGCCAACAGCGAGATCCCCCTGATCTCCGCCGTGGGGCATGAGACGGACACGACCCTGATCGACCACGCTGCGGATCGTCGCGCCCCGACACCGACCGCAGCGGCGGAGATGGCCGTGCCGGTCCGGGCCGAATTGCGCGCGGCGCTGGCGCAACTGGACGAACGGCGCGTAGGCGGAATGTCGCGAATGCTGCGCGACCGCAGCGACCGGATCCGCGCCAATGCGCGCGCGCTGCCGCGTCCACAGGCCTTGGTTTCCGAACGGCGGCAAAGGCTGGACATGGTGGGTGACAAACTGCCCGCCGCACTGGGCCGCACGGCGGATCGCAAACGGCTGACCCTGACACGAGCCGGCGCGGCGCTGGACCCGGCACGCCTGACCGCCCGATTGGCCGAGCCGCGCGTGACGCTGCGCAAACTGTCGCTGAGCCGTGCTCTGGCAGGGCGGATAGAGCGGGCGCAGAACGCCCTTTCAAAGCACCGTCTGGACCCCACCGTTCTAAGCCGAAGCGTCACGCAGCATCGCGAAAGGTTGACGGTACGGACCGACCGCCTGACCCGTGCCGTGGCCCGCGATCTGCCCGATCGCAGGGCGGCGCTCGCCTCACTGAGCCGTACGCTTGAGACGCTGAGCTATGAAAAAACGCTGGAACGCGGCTATGCCGTCGTCTGGCGCGATGGTGAGCTGGTCAAGGATGGCAACACGCTGACCCCCGGCGATCATCTGACCATCGCGTTTGCGGGCAAGGTCACGACCCCGGTTCTGGTCGAGGGCGAAGCACCCCCCCAGCCGATGCCGGAGTCGAAACCGAAGCCACGGACAAAACCGCGTCCGCCCAAGACTGACGGCGGGCAGGGCAGTCTGTTCTAGACCGTTCCCGCCGGGTCGCAGATCACCGGATCGTCGTTGATGTCCGACAGGTCCAGCAGCGTATTACTGCTCAGACTGGTGAGGCGCATTTTCAGGCTGCCATCGGGAAACCGGAAGGTGGCCCAGCAGTGCAATGTCGGGCTGTCCTCATACTCGAAACACAAGGCGGAGCCGCGCACGCTCACCTCACCATACAGGCATTTCCCGCTGGCGCTGCGCAGGAAAACTTCGGTGCGCGACAGGAACTGTTCGCGCCCCATCTCGCGCCCCTGCGCCGAATATTCCAGCACCCGCCCCTCAACCAGATCGAGCACGCTTTCAGGATCCACGATCTGCTGCGCGGCGAGGGGGGTGGCAATCATCAGGGCGGCGAGGGTGCGGATCATGGCAAGCGGAACTCCACTGTGACGGGCAACAGACATTCGGAAGTGGAACACGCCTGCCAGGACACGGTCACGCCGTGCGTGTCGCCCGCAATGGACAGGGTCAGATGCCCTGCCCATACGGGCTTGCCATCCTGTATCGCGGCCTCGGGCCACCTCACGCGCGCCCCGTCTATGCGCAGAGGCGTCAGGTCATCCTGCCCGTCGGCGGCGAGGGTCCAGCCCTGTGCGATCTCGAAGATCAACTCGTAGCCATCGTCCGCCGGATGCAGCCGCACATATACCGGCCCGATCCGCCGGGCCCAGTCCGACGTTCCCTCGGCCAGGATTCTGGCCGCCCGCAATGTGTCGAGCCGGGCGAGTGGCATCTCCGCCATTCTGCCCGATATCGCGTCGCGCAGGGCGCGCGCGCGGGCATCGCGCTGTGGATCCGGCGCGGCCTCGGCCAGCAGGGCCAACAGTTCCAGTGCTGACCCTTCGCCCGAGGGCGTCGCGCCGTCCTCCGTTTCCAGAACAGCCCCCAGCGGCCCATCGGTGCTGAGTGCAAGCCGTGCATCAAGGGTGAAGCGATCGAGGATCAAGTCTGCGATCATCTGTGCCACGTCTACCCGACCCAGCGCAAAGGCCCCAAGACCCAGCCACGCATAATCCGACAGGTTCGCTTCCTCCCGCCGCCTTCCGTCCATGTCGAGCCGGGCCAGCGTCGCGACCGGGCCCAGGCGTTCAAGCACGGCATCGAAGGCCCGTCCGGCTGCATCCATCCAGTCCGGCCGGTCGAAGGCCACAGCCGCCTCCGCCATTGCGCGGATCATCAAGCCGTTCCAGCCGCCGATGACCTTCTCATCGCGCAGGGGGCGCGGACGGGCGTCGCGCCGGATGCGCAGATCGTCCAGCGCCGCATCGAGCCGTGCGATGTCCTGCACGTCGCCGCGCAGATGGGCCACCGGACCTGCCTCCAGCGTCGCAGCCTCGCGCAGGCCCAACGTTTCGATCACCCAGTCATCCGCGATTTCAGCCGGGGACCAGACGTAGAACGCGCCTTCCTCCAACTTGCCCTGATCGTTCAGACTGTCGGCATCCTCCGCCGAATAGAACGCGCCGTCCGGCGCGGTTATGTCGCGCAGGACATAGCTGATGCAACGGGCGACGGCGCGGCGCATCATCGGATCGTCGCTCATTTGCCAGCCCTGCACCAGCGCACGGGTCATCAGCGCCTGATTATATAGCATCTTCTCGAAATGCGGGGTGCGCCAGTTCACATCGACGGTATAGCGATGGAAGCCACCGCCGATCTGGTCGTGGATGCCGCCCGCGACCATCGCGGAGAGGCTGTTTCTGGCCATGTCGCGCGCCCCGGCGTCCCCGGTGCGCCGCCAGTGATCCAGCAGAAACAGCAGGTGCCCCTCCTGCGGGAATTGCGTGCCGTGGGAAAACCCGCCCTCACCCGGATTGTAGCTGCGCACCAGATCGGTCAGCGCGGCTGCGGGGGCCTGATCCAGTGCTGCGGGCGGGGCAGTCTGGGCGGGAATGCGCTGCATCGCCTCGCTCAGCTGGTCCGCGACACTGGCAAACTGACTGCGCTGCGCGCCCTGCCAGCCCTGAGTGATCGCGCCCAGAACCTGCATGAATTGCGGTTTCGGGAAATAGGTGCCGGTGTGGAAGGGCCTGCCGTCGGGCATCAACCACAGCGAGTTCGGCCACCCGGCGTGGCGGTGTTGCAGCATGGTGGCCAGGATATAGACCTGATCGACATCGGGGCGCTGCTCCCGGTCCAGTTTCACGGGGATGAACCCGGTGTTGAGCAGGGCGGCGACCTGCTCATCATCGAAGCTTTCCTCCTCCATCACGTGGCACCAGTGGCAGGTGGCATATCCTACGGACAGAAAGATCGGCAGATCGCGGGCTGCAGCCTCGGCCAGGGCCTCCGCGCCCCAGGGTCGCCAGTCCACCGGGTTGTGGGCGTGCTGCACCAGATAGGGCGAGGCCTCAGCGATCAGGCGATTGGTATAGCGGGGGGCGTCGCCATCCATCAGATGCGTGCGCGGGGTATAGCCCGACCCGCGCGCGGCCAGCGCCGTATCCAGTTCCGCCTGCAAGGCCGCGTCGCGGGTGCTGCCGGGAGGAACCGCCATCAGGAGGTCACCGCAGCACCGCAGGCGAAACCACCCTCGACGATGGTGCCATGTTGCATTGTGTCCGGGATCGGCGTGCCGTTCGTATCGACCGATGGGAAGGCAAGCCGCCCCTCACCCAAGTCCAGATGCCGGGCACAGACCAGCGATCCGGGCCATGCGAAACAGTAGACCGCATCCTTGAACGTCCACCGCCCGTCCTGACAATTGCCGAACGCATCCTCATAGCGGACGGATTGCCCATCGGGCAGATAGAATTCGCGGCCGATATAACTCCCATCAATGGAGTAATGCACCGAATTTCCCAGCGCCCGCTCCAGCCATTCGGCACGGGGGATGTCGCGCGGTTCGGCAGGGCCATCCTCCTGCGCGGTCAGGGGCACCACCGACAGGCAGAGCGAGAACAGAACCATCAGGAAAGGCGAAAACAGACGCATCGAAAACTCCGTCAAATGGATATGTGGGTATGTTCGGGGCCCCTCAACTTGTAACCGCGGGCCCGCAGGACAGGGGAACGGTGGCGATCCGCTCAACCCTTTGTGGCAGGTCGCCCTTGGGGGTCCCGTCCGGATCGACGGCGAGGATCAGGGTCTCCTCGTTCCGATCCACATGGCGAAAGCACGACAGCGATAAAGGCCATATAAAGCAATAGGCCGAGGCCTCCTCACGATAGAACCACTCCCCCTCCATGCAGGTGCCATCGACATGCTGAAACACGACGCCTTGCCCGTCCGGGGCGTAGTACTCGCGGCCGAACGCGGCCCCGTCGATGGTGTAGTAGACGGTGCGACCCAAGGTGCGATCCATCCATTCGTCCAAAGGTATGTCGCGCAGGACGGGGGCCTTGGGCGCCGGTTCGACCTGCTGGGCGGTCGCGGGGCCGAGTGTCGCGATCATCACAGCCGCCATTGTGCAGATCACCGCTCGATACGAAACCGCCATGTCGTCCTCTCCCCCTTGAACCGCCGCTTTTGCGCTGTCCTGTATAACTATGGCGGCTTACTCTGTTTGCGACAATGCAGGGCTGCGAAATAGCGGATGATCGAAAATCTGGCCGCGAAAAACCGGGGGAGGTGGGGCGATGGCGTCGCTCGACAAACGTAAGGGTGTCTGGAAATCGGGGCGCGGCAAGGGGCGGCGCACGCCCAAGGGCCGGCAATACGAGGATCAGGCCCTGGCCGAGGTTCAGGCCCTGCTGGCGGATGCCCCCCGTCGTGCCGACCTGCTGATCGAGTTTCTGCATTTGATTCAGGATACTTACGGCCATCTGTCCGCCGCGCATCTGCGCGCGTTGGCCGAGGAACTGCGCATGGCGCAGGCGGAGGTCTACGAGGTCGCCACCTTCTACGCTCATTTCGACGTGGTAAAGGAGGGGGAGGTTCCGCCCCCCGCCCTGACCATCCGGGTCTGCGACAGCCTGTCCTGCGAACTGGCCGGGGCGCAGGCGTTGATGGCGGCCTTGCAGGACGGGCTGGATGCATCGCAAGTCCGCGTCCTGCGTGCGCCCTGCATGGGCCGCTGCGATGCCGCGCCGGTGCTGGAGCTGAGCCACGCCCATATCGAACACGCGACCTTGGAAAAGGCCGAGGCAGCTATCGCCGCCGGTGCGACCCACCCGACCATTCCCGAATACGAAGGGTTCGACACCTACCGCGCGGCGGGCGGCTACGACACGCTGATGACCTTGCGCAACGGGGCAAAGACCCCCGATCAGGTGCAGGAGGAGATCCTCGCCTCCGGCCTACGCGGCATGGGCGGCGCGGGCTTTCCCTCGGGTCGCAAATGGTCCTTCGTGCGCGCCGCGCCGGGGCCGCGCTATCTGGCGGTGAACGGCGATGAGGGGGAGCCGGGTACCTTCAAGGATCGCTACGTGCTCGAACGCACGCCGCACAGCTTCCTCGAAGGAATGCTGATCGCCGCCTGGGCGGTGGAGGCTGCGACCTGCTATATCTACATGCGCGACGAGTACCCTGCCGTGCTGCATATCCTGGCCGAGGAGATCGCCGCGCTGGAACAGGCGGGTCTGGTGGCACCGGGCTATATCGATCTGCGGCGCGGTGCGGGTGCCTATATCTGTGGCGAGGAATCCGCGATGATCGAGAGCATCGAGGGCAAACGCGGGCTCCCCCGGCACCGCCCGCCCTATGTGGCGCAGGTTGGCATCTTCGACCGCCCGACGCTGGTGCACAATGTCGAGACGTTGCACTGGATCGCGCGCATCTGCCGTGAGGGGGCAGGGGTGTTCGCCGATCACGGCATCAATGGTCGCAAGGGGCTGCGGGCCTACTCCGTCTCGGGCCGCGTTGCTGTTCCGGGCGTCTATATCGTCGAGGCGGGCCATACCATCGCGCAGCTCATAGACCTGGCCGGCGGCATGGCCGAGGGGCACGAATTTTATGCCTATCAACCGGGCGGGCCGTCTTCCGGCCTGCTGCCGGCGCATATGAACGACATTCCGCTGGATTTCGACACACTACAGGATCACGACACGTTCATCGGCTCCGCCGCCGTGGTGGTTCTGGGGCACCGGGACAGGGCGCGCGATGCCGCCCTGAACATGCTGCGGTTTTTCGAGGATGAAAGCTGCGGCCAATGCACCCCCTGCCGCGTCGGTTGCGAAAAGGCGGTGAAGCTGATGCAGGCGGAGAGCTGGGACCGGACCCTGCTCGAAGACCTGTCTGCCCTGATGGTCGATGCCAGCATCTGCGGTCTGGGCCAAGCCGCCCCCAATCCGATCCGGCTGGTGATGAAACATTTCCCGGAGGAGGTCTAACCCGGTTTCACTTTCCCGAAATATCCCCGCCGGAGGCATCCGACAGGGATTTCCTGCACATCACTGAAGGTCAGAAAACGCTTTCTGAATTCGCTCGACTGCTTCGACCACCCGCGCACGGGGGGTGGCGACGTTGAAGCGCAGGAAGGTCTCCCCCCCCTTGCCGAAACTGTCGCCATGGTTCGGGGCGACCTTCGCCTCATCCTGCACACGGCGCTGGACCTCTGCCGCGTCCATACCGGTGCCGGCGAAATCGACCCAGCACAGATAGGTCGAATCGAGCGGCATCGCCTGCACGCCGGGAATGGCGCTGAGGCCCTCCTCCAGAATGCGGCGGTTTCCGTCGATGTAGTCGATCAGCGCGTCCAGCCAGTCGTCACCCTGCGAATAGGCCGCCGTGGTCATCAGCATTCCGAACCGGTTGGGTGAGGCACCCGCCGCCAGATGCACCTTCGCGAACTTCGCCCGCATCGCGTCATCCGCGATGACGACGTTTCCGGTCATGCCGCCCGCCAGGTTAAAGGTCTTGGACGCCGCTGTCAGCGTAATCAGCCTGTCTGACAATTCCGGCATCAGGTTGGCGAGGACATGGTGCTTTTGCCCGGCAAACACCAGATCGTGGTGGATCTCGTCGCACAGCAGGATCAGGTCATTTTCGACGCAGAACGCCGCGATGGCGCGCAGTTCCGCCTCGGTCCAGACGGTGCCGCCGGGATTGTGGGGGGAGCACAGGATGACCATCGACACCCCCTCGACCTGCGCTTTCGCCTTTTCCAGATCAATGGAGTAGCGGCCGTCCACCACGTCCATCTGACATTCCACGACCTTGCGGTCGTTGGCTCCGATCATCTTGGCAAAGGCATGATAGACCGGCGTGAACAGCATGATGCCGTCGCCCTTCTGGGTGAAGGCTTGCAGGCATAGCCCGACACCTGCGACCAGCCCGTGCGTGGTGGACAGCCATGCCGGGTCCACGTTCCACCCGTGCCGCCGTTTCATCCAGCCTGTGATGGCGGCGGCATAATCCGAGGGATCGCCGTAATAGCCGTGGATGCCGTGCTGCACCGCCTGCGCCAGCGCATCGTTGACGGCCTGCGGCGGGCGGAAGTCCATGTCCGCCACCCACATCGAGATGCCGTCCTCAGCGGGGACGCCGTACAGCGCCTCCATCGCGTCCCACTTGACGGAGTGGGTGCCACGGCGGTCGATGATTTCGTCGAATGTGCTGGGGTCGATGGTCATGGGGCAGGCTCCTTTTGGCTCGACCACAGAGTAGGCACAGGGCGGGCGGGGGCAAGTCCGCTTTTGTACCAGCCGATTGCACCTTTGTGCCGCTTCGCCTACATGATTCGGCATGATTAGACCGATCCTTATCCACCCCGACCCCCGCCTGAAGAAGGTCGTCCCGCCGCTCGCCGATTCCTCGGACGCGCTGCGCAAACTTGCGGACGATATGCTTGAGACGATGTATGACGCGCCGGGCATCGGCCTCGCCGCACCGCAGGTCGGTGTGCTGAACCGGATGTTCGTCATGGATTGCGCCGACGCCGAGGACGAACCGAACCCGATCGTCATGCTCAACCCCCAGATCGTCGCCGCGTCGGACGCGCTTGGCGTTTATGAGGAAGGATGCCTGTCGATCCCCGACATCTATGCCGAGGTGACACGCCCGGCCGAGGTGACGATGCGCTGGCTCGACCTGAACGGAAACGAGCAGCAGGCCGATTTCGACGGGTTGAGCGCCACCTGCGCCCAGCATGAACTGGACCATCTGGATGGCAAGCTGTTCATCGACTACCTCAGCACGGTCAAACGCTCGATGATTACCAACAAGATGAAAAAGCTGAAAAGGGCGCGGGCCTCCTGATGGCGCGACGCCCGTTTCTGCAATGGCCCGACAAACGTCTGCGCACGGTCGCCACCCCGGTGGAGGCGATTACGGATGAGGTGCGCGCGATCTGGGATGACATGCTCGACAGCATGTATGCGATGCCGGGGGTCGGTCTGGCCGCACCGCAGATAGGGCATATGCAGGCATTGGCCGTGGTGGATTGTTCCCCCGGCATGGATCAGCCGCTGCGCATGGCCAATCCGCGCGTGCTGCACGCGTCCGGCCAGATGCGTGAGCATGAGGAGGCATCACCAAACCTGCCCGGCCTGTCCGCCACGATTTCCCGGCCCCGCGCCGTTACGGTGGCCTTCATGGATGAGAGTGGTGCCGAGGTGGAGCGTGATTTCGTGGCCCTGTGGGCGACCTCGGTGCAACATCAGATCGACCACCTGAATGGCAAGGTGTTCGTCGATCGCCTGGGCCCGGTGAAGCGCAAGATGTTGCTGGCCAAGCACCTCAAGGCGAAACGGCGGGGCTGACCCCGCCGTTAAATCGTTTCCTTGAATCGCGGCGCTGCCGGATCAGCCGTACCAGTTGCCGCGCAACACATTGGCATGGTCACCAACCATCGCGGTGAACGCGTCGATATCGCTTTCGCCGTAATGATAGGGGAAAACATAGGTCGGGCTGAAGGCCATGACCGCATCCGCCGCCGCGTCGATATCCATCGTGTAGGGCAGATTCATCGGCAGGAACGCGATGTCGATGTCCTGCAGGGCCCGCATCTCCGGCGTATCCTCGGTGTCGCCCGCGATATAGACGCGCGTGCCGAAGATATCGAGGATATAGCCGTTGTCGCGACCCTCGGGGTGATATTCCAGACGGTCCTCGGTCATGTTGTAGGCCGGGATGGCGAAGATATCATATTCTCCGGCCAATGTGACGTCGCCATTGTCCATGACCTCGGCACGGGTCTGGAACTCCTCCAATCCGTCATACACCACCTGATTGGTGATAAAGACGGTTTTCGCTGTCGCCACGCCGCGCAGGGTCGCCATATCGAAATGGTCGCCATGGTGGTGGGTAATCAGGATCAGATCGGGCGCAGGCTTGTCCGCGTAGAGCGCTGGCTCACCGACCGGATCGACATAGATCACCATGCCCGGCACTTCCATCACGAATGAGGCGTGGTTGATCGGATGCACCTGAATGGGGCCGCCATCCGTATCGAACGAGAAGGGGCTGGAATGCGCCTCAGCGAATGCGCCGAAGGGCAGGAAGGTCGCACCGCTCAGCGCGGCGGAGGTGATGAGGAACTTGCGTCTATCCATGATGGTACTCCTGTTATTGGGTTTCCGCGTGTAAGATAGCGCGCAAAACGAGCCTGTCGCGGGTTGCGAGCCTTACCCGATCAGTGACAAGACGTCATTTCGATGTGTTCGGGTTGAGTGAGGGAACGCTATGCGACTTGTTTTCATGGGAACTCCGGAATTTTCCGTCACCGTTCTGGACGCGTTGATCGAGGCGGGTCACGAAATCGTGTCCGTCTATACCCAGCCCCCCCGGCCTGCGGGACGGGGAAAGAAGGACCGGCCGACGCCCGTTCATCTGGCGGCGGAGGCGATGGGACTCGACGTGCGCCACCCGCGCAGCCTTCGGGGGCAGGAGGAGCGTGAGGCCTTCGCGGGTCTGAACGCCGATGCCGCCGTTGTTGTGGCCTATGGCCTGATCCTGCCTCAGGCGGTGCTGGATGCGCCGCGGCTGGGATGCTTCAACATCCATGCCTCACTGCTGCCGCGCTGGCGCGGGGCGGCGCCGATCCAGCGGGCGATCATGGCGGGCGATGCCGAAAGCGGTGTGTGCATCATGCAGATGGAGGCAGGTCTGGACACCGGCCCGGTCCTGATGCGTGAGGCGACACCGCTGACGCCGCACGATACCGCCGCGACCCTGCACGACCGCCTAGCCGATATCGGCGCGCGTCTGATGGTGGATGCGCTGGCCCGGCTGCCGGACCTGACACCCGCACCGCAACCCGAGGATGGCGTGACCTATGCCGCGAAGATCGACAAGGCCGAGGCCCGCATCGACTGGACCCGCCCCGCGATCGAGGTCGATCGGCAAATTCGTGGGCTTTCCCCCTTTCCCGGTGCCTGGACGACGCACGGGGGCAAACGCCTGAAATTGCACCTGAGCGCGTTGACCGATGGTCACGGTTCACCGGGCACCGCACTGGACGATGCCCTGACCATCGCCTGCGGCGACGGTGCGATTCGTCTGATCCGGTTGCAACGTGAGGGGCGCGGCGTGCAGGATGCGGATGAATTCCTGCGCGGACATCCTATATGTACCGCTGACAGATTGGGAGAATGACATGGGCTTCTTCGCCTTTTTCGGATCGATGATGCTGGGCGGAATCGTCGGATATGCGGCGGAGCGTCTGGGCTTCACGCATAACGGCTACCTCCCGTCCATCGTCATCGCGTTGGGCGGTGTCGTGCTGTTCTTCATGGTCCGTGTGATGTTCGGCATCAGCTTTGGCAGTCACGGGTTGAATGCGATCATCTCCGCCGCTGGGGCGTTGATCCTCATCCCGACGGAGGCCGCGACCCGCGCCCGGTCACGCAGCCGCACTCGCAACCGGCGCAGATAGGCTACATGCGCGGCGGTCGGGAGCGATAGACCGGCGCGCGCCATCCAAGCGCGAGCGATCCTGCCCGGATGAAAAAGGTCAGCCCCGCACAGGCCAGCGCGGAGAAGAGCGCATTGCCCGTCGCCCAGAAGACCACCACGTCGATCGCCGCCCCGGCCAATGCCGCCGTGGCGTAAAGGTCCCGCGCCTTGAGGACCAGCGGCACCTCGTTGCACACCACATCGCGGGCCAACCCGCCAATACATGCCGTGACCATTCCCATGATCAACAGGACCGGCCAGTCGAACTCCATCCTCCGCGCCACCGCGACCCCTACCGGCACGGCAACCGCCACGGCCAGCGCGTCCAGCCAGTAGAGCGCCTTTAGCCGGCTTTCCAGCATGTGGGCCGTAAAGAATACGAAGATCGCGGCCACCATCGCCACGGCGACATAGCGCGGATCAGCGATCCAGAACACGGCCTCTCGGTTCAGCAGCACGTCGCGAGCGGTCCCCCCGCCCATCGCCGTGAGGCAGGCAACGAACACGAAGCCCACCACATCCAGTTGCGCGCGGCTGGCCGTCAACGCCCCGGTCAGGGCAAAGATGAACACGGCCAGCAGATCGAGAACGACGACCAGCATGTCATGGCACCCGTGGCGCAGGACAGGCGAAGTTGCCTCCGGCGGGGATATTTCGGGAAAGTGAATTGGGCACTGTCATTTCGGCTTGAAGGGCTCCATCCCGGCGCGGGCCAGTTCATCGGCGCGCTCGTTTTCCGGGTGGCCGGCGTGCCCCTTGACCCATTCCCATGAAACCTGATGGCGCTGCTGTGCGGCGTCCAGACGTTTCCACAGATCCTCGTTCTTCACGGGTTTTTTCGCCGCTGTCTTCCAGCCATTGCGTTTCCAGCCGTGGATCCACTTGGTCAGGCCATCCTTGACGTAGGACGAGTCCGTGACGATCGTGACCTCGGTTGGGCGGCCCAGCGTTTCCAGCGCGCTGATCGCGGCCATCAGTTCCATTCGGTTGTTGGTGGTCTGCGCATCGCCGCCGCTGAGTTCGCGTTCCTTGACGACCTTGTCGCCCTGCTTTGCCTGCATCAGCACGCCCCAGCCACCGGGGCCGGGATTGCCCGAGCACGCGCCGTCGGTGTAAGCGAAGAATTCAGCCACGGGTCGCCTCCACATACAGGTTCGCGGTCGGTGTGCCGTCGAAGCTGACACCCTCACCCCGGGTCAGGGCGGTCACTTCGAACCCGCCGTGGTCCAGCCGGCGGCGCAGTTCCGTTTCGGTATAGTAGGTGTACAGACGGCCCTGCGGGTCACGTGCGGCGCCCTCACCCTCCTTCAGGCCCAGATAAAGCCGCCCACCGGGGACCATCGCGTCATAGATGCGGCGCAGATGATCCGGCATCCGGTCGCGGGGCGCGTGCATCAGGCTGAAAAAGGCCCAGACCGCATCGAAGCTGGCCTTCTCGACCAGTTCACCGAAGCTGACGAGCTCTACCTCGACGCCGTGGCGCTGCTTTGCCTGCTCCGCCAGTCCACGCGATCCGTCCATGGCGCGGGCGGCGAACCCGCGCTGACGCATCTGCGCGGTGGCCCAGCCGACCCCGCAGCCCAGATCCAGGAGCCGCGATCCCGGCGCGAGGGTGTCGAGCCATGCGCTCAACCTGGGATGAGGTTCCTCCCGTTCGGAATAGTCCGCATAGCGTGCGGCGTTGTCGTCATAAAAGGCGAGAGTTTGCCCGCGCCGCCAATCGCTCCACGCCGCGCGCAGGGCCTCGTGATTCTGAGGCTGGCGGGGATATGTCGGCACGTCCGCGATCAGAGGCATCCAGGGCAGGGCCGAATCCGTCCAAAGCTCCGCACGTGGCATCAGGTCGTGACCGGGGTCCAGCGTACCGGCCTTGAGCGACAGGAAATCGCCCCCCTCCGCCCGGCGGTTCATCAGGCGGGTGCCGCAGGTGGGACAGAAATCGCGGATCACCTTGCGACCGCTGGCGGCGACGTCGCTCCATTGCGACATTTCACCGATCCACAACACATCAGCGGGCGCTACGTAAAGGGACAGCCCGAAGGCCGAACCGCTTTGCCGCTGGCAATCGGTGCAATGGCAGCGGGCGAAGCCCAGTGGCTCGCCGTGGATTTCGTAGCGTATGGCGCCACATTGGCACCCTCCGGTCAGGCTCATGCGAACGCTCCGATCAGCAGGCATATGGAAACGACGACGGTCAACGGGATGCGCAGGCTCAACCACCACCACACCACGACGGCGCGGCGGGCGAACCAGCATTCGATCAGCAGCAGGCCCGCGAAGGCATAGGTCAGGATCAGGCAGGACGTCGCATCATCGGGCGACAGGCCGAACAGGATGAACAGCGGTGGCACGACGCCCAGACCCAGCTCCACCCAGCCCGGTTTGCGCCCGTGGCGCGCGGCAAACCCCCACAGGCAGCCGGACATGAAGCTCGCGATGATCACGCCGTAGATCACCAGCAGCGCGCGCCCGTTATCCGCATCGCCACCGAACCTGCCGAAGGTGGGCACCAGACCGGGCGACAGAACCGTCAGTGCACCCGCCAGAAACGGGATCAACCCGGCGAGCGCGAGCATCAGCGCAGGTCTTGGAATGTTGGACATGGCACGCTCCCCTTGTTGCGCCCCTTCGTTGCGCCCGTGGCTACACGGCCCCTTGGCAGGGAACAAGCCCGTGCCGTGCGAAACGGCGAAGGCCGGATGTCGCCCCACGCGACACCCGGCCCTGCTGCGCAACCGGTCCGTTGAGGCTCCCCCGCCCTTCGGGTCCGTATGATCCCGGTCCGCACCCCCCGATGCGTCCGGTCTTCAGGCAAGCGGCATCCACCCCACGCGGACCCGTTTGCCAATGTGTGGACGCCCACTCCGTCCACATGCTAGCAACGGTCGGGTGGCGGAATTTGTTGCACGCGACTTCTCGTCAATCTTCGTTAAATTTTCGGCAGGCTCTGCCGTGGCGCGCGGAAAGATTTCATCGCTCAGCCGCGCCCCTGGGCGGCCAGCCGCACCGCCAGCGCGCCGAAGGCCGCCGCAAAGGTCCGGCGCAGCCAGCGCATCGCCATCTCGTTGCCCAGAACATGCCGCCGCGCCACCGCCGCGAACGCGGCGTAGAGCGTGAACACCGCCGCCGTCATCGCGCAGAAAATCGCGCCCAGCACCAGCATCTGCTCCGTCAGTCCGCCCGCCTGCGCATCCGTGAATTGCGGCAGGAAGGCCAGGAAGAACAGCGACAGCTTGGGGTTCAGCACGTTGATCAGCGCGCCGCGCACCGCAATCGCTACCGGTCCGGCCTGCGGTGCATCGCCGTCCAATCCACCGATCGCTCCGACCTCACGCAGCGTTTTCCACGCCATCCACAGCAGGAACGCGACGCCCGCGAATTTCAGAACCTGAAACGCCAGCGCACTGGCGTGCAGGACCGCCGCCAACCCCAGCACCGCCGCCATCAGGTGCGGCAGGATGCCGATGGTGCAGCCTGCAACCGCTGCGAGGGCAGGGCGGAACCCGCGCCCCAGCGCCACCGACAGCGTGTAGATCACGCCCGTTCCCGGCGCGAGGCAGACGATCAGCGCCGTCAGCAAAAATGCGGCGGAGATCACGATGCGACTTCCCGCAGCACGCGGGGCACCTTGAACTCCACGTTTTCCTGTGCCGTTTCCACCACTTCGACGGTCACGTCGTAGCGGGCGCGAAAGGCGTCGATCACCTCGTCGATCAGCACCTGCGGCGCACTGGCCCCGGCGGTAATGCCCAATGCGGTGATCCCGTCCAGAGCCCGCCAGTCGATCTCCACCGCGCGCTGGACCAGTTGCGAATAGGCGCAACCGGCGCGGGCTCCGACCTCGACCAAACGGCGTGAGTTCGAGGAATTGGGCGCACCGATCACCAGCAGGGCGTCCACCTTGGGGGCGACGGCCTTCACGGCCTCCTGCCGGTTGGTGGTGGCGTAGCAGATGTCTTCCTTATGCGGCCCGATGATATCGGGGAACCGCGCGTGCAGCGCCTGCACGATTTCCAGCGTGTCATCCACGCTCAACGTGGTCTGCGTGATATAGGCCAGCCGCCCCGCGTCACGCGGGCTCAGTCCGGCGACGTCCGCCGGGGTTTCGACCAGCAGAACCTCACCGGGGGGCAGTTGGCCCATGGTGCCGATGGTCTCAGGATGGCCGGCATGGCCGATCATCACCATCTGAAGGCCGTTGGCATGGTGGCGCTCCGCCTCGATATGCACCTTGCTGACCAGGGGGCAGGTGGCATCGACGTAGAGCATCTGACGCGCGGCGGCGGCCTCGGGGACGCTCTTGGGAACGCCGTGCGCCGAGAAGATGACGGGGCGATCCAGCGGACATTCGTCCAGCTCCTCGACGAAGATCGCGCCCTTGTCGCGCAATTCGTCCACCACGTATTTGTTGTGCACGATTTCATGCCGCACATAGACGGGGGCGCCCCATTTTTCGAGCGCCATCTCCACGATCTTGATCGCGCGGTCCACACCGGCGCAGAAACCGCGCGGCGCGGCGAGGTAGATTTTCAGGGGCGGCATCGGCTTCTCCGTCATTCGCTCGGCTACATATAGCGTGCCGTGGCGGGCAGATAAACCGGGGGTCAGTCCTCGGGGCGGGGATCGCGCGGCGGGCGACCGATCACGTCCTTCAGCTCCTCCAACTCGATGAAGTTGTCCGCCTGCCGGCGCAACTCATCCGCGATCATCGGCGGTTGTGAGCGGATGGTGGACACCACCGACACCCGCACGCCCTGCCGTTGGATGCCCGCGACCAGAGGCCGGAAATCGCCATCGCCCGAAAACAGGACCATGTGATCGATATGCGGCGCCATCTCCATCGCATCGACGCTCAATTCGATGTCCATGTTGCCCTTTACCTTACGTCGGCCCATGGAGTCGGTGAATTCCTTCGCCGGTTTCGTGACCATCATGAATCCGTTGTAGTTCAGCCAGTCCACCAGCGGCCGGATCGGGGAATATTCGTCATTTTCCAGCAATGCGGTGTAGTAAAAGGCGCGCAGCAGCTTTCCCCGGCGCATGAATTCAGTGCGCAACAGCTTGTAATCAATGTCAAAACCCAGGGCCTTTGACGCGGCATAAAGGTTCGCGCCATCAATGAACAAGGCGAGCTTTTCATCGCGATAAAACATTTTTTCTCCAATCCGATAGGCGTGTCCGCGTGAAAAATCCGGGCGGACGACTTGTGCAATATGCACACACTATGAAAAAGGGGTTGACCTGCAAAGACATATTGGAAGGGAGAGCGCCGTGATGCATCTGATCGCCCTCGGCGCCAATCTTTCCGGTCCGTTCGGCACCCCCGCGCAGACGCTGAGCCGCGCCATGGATCAGGTTCAGGCCGCTGGTTTGCGTGTGACCGCGATCAGCCCCACCTACACCACACCCGCCTGGCCCGCCGGTTCCAGCCCGGATTTCGCAAACGCGGCCCTATGCGCCGAATCCACCCGGTCGCCCTATCAGGTTCTGGACATCCTGCACGGGATCGAGGCCGAGCTGGGCCGTGTGCGCGGGCGCAGGTGGGGCGCGCGGATCTGTGATCTGGATCTGCTGGGCAGCGATGATCTGATCCTGCCGGATCGGGCGGAGGTTCAGAGGTGGATGGACCTTGATACGGCGAACGCACCGCCACCGGTTCCACCGGGCCTGATCCTGCCGCATCCGCGTCTGCATGAACGCGCATTCGTCCTGGTTCCGTTGGCCGATGTGGCGCCCGACTGGGTGCATCCGCTGACCGGTCATACGGTGGCGCAGATGTGTGCGGCGCTGCCTGCGGATGCGCGGGCCGCGATACGTCGCGTCTGACCCGGCAATTTGGCCTTTCACCCTCCTTGCATCCCGCCCCGGCGCGCGTTACATGCATGTTTTCCCCGACCACGAAATCAGTGGAGGCCACCCCATGGCACGCGTTACAGTCGAAGATTGCGTAGACAAGGTTCCCAACCGGTTCGAGCTGGTCATGCTGGCCGCCCACCGCGCGCGTGAGCTGAGCACCGGCGCACCGCTGACCGTCGATCGCGACAACGACAAGAACCCGGTCGTCGCCCTGCGTGAGATCGCGGATGAGACCCTGACCGCCAACAAGCTGCGTGAGCAGGCGATCGAGTATTACCAGCGCCAGATCGAGGTGGACGAGCCCGAGGAAGATCAAATGGCCCTGCTGATGGGCGATGGCGGCGACAAGCCCACCGAGGACGACATGTCCGAGGAATCGCTGCTGCGCGCCCTGATGGAAGCGCAAGGCGAGAAATGATCGCGATGAGAGGGCATCATGGCTGACGGCAGCACCGAAAGCCGCTCTCTCTTCCAGCCTGCTGCGGCGGACCTCGCCGCGCGGGCACGTGAATACAACCCGAACTCCAATTCCGCCCTGATCGAGGCCGCCTATGCCTATGCGCAAAAGGCCCATTCCGATCAGCGCCGCCGCTCGGGCGAGGCGTATTTCACGCATCCCCTTGCCGTGGCGGAAATGCTGGTGAACCAGCAACTCGACGATGCCACCATCGTTACGGCCCTGCTGCACGACACGGTTGAGGATACAGGCTCCACCCATCAGGAGGTGACGCGCCTGTTCGGGCAGGAAATCGCCGATCTGGTCAATGGCGTGACCAAGCTGACCAAGCTGGAGCTTTCCTCCGCCGAAACGAAGCAGGCGGAGAACTTCCACAAGCTGCTGATGGCCGTGGCGAAGGACCTGCGGGTTCTGTTGGTCAAGCTGGCCGACCGCCTGCACAACATGCGCACCATCCGCCACATGCGTCCGGCAAAGCAGAAGCAAAAGGCGCAGGAGACGATGGACATCTACGCGCCGCTCGCCGGGCGCATGGGGATGCAGTCCATGCGTGAGGAGCTGGAGGATCTCAGCTTCCGCGTGCTTCAGCCCGAGGCGCGATCCTCGGTCATTCGCCGTTTCATCACGCTGAAATACGAAACCGGTGAGATCATTCCCAAGATCACCGACGATATCGAGAAAGCGCTGGCGCAGGCCGGCATCCCCGCCCAGGTCACGGGGCGTGAAAAACGCCCCTTCTCGATCTGGCGCAAGCTCAACGACAAGAACGACCCGGAGGGCGATTTCTACCGCCTCTCCGACATCTTCGGATTTCGGATCATCGTGCAGAGCGAGGAAGACTGCTATCGCGCGCTGGGGGTGGTTCACCGCCGCTGGAATGCTGTGCCGGGGCGGTTCAAGGATTATATCTCGCAACCGAAATCCAATGGTTACCGGTCGATCCACACGACGGTCTCCGGCCGCTCCGCCCGGCGTGTCGAAATGCAGATCCGCACGCGTGAGATGCATGACGTCAACGAAAGCGGTGTCGCCGCCCACTGGACCTATCGCGACGGTGTGCGGTTCGAGAATCCGTTCGCGGCCGATCCGCTGGCCTGGCTCAAGGACCTCAGCGAGGGGTTGGCCAACTCCGACAATCCGTCCGAGTTTCTGGAGCACGCCAAGCTGGAGATGTTTCAGGATCAGGTGTTCTGCTTCACCCCCAAGGGCAAGGTGGTCAAGCTGCCGCGCGGTGCTACTCCACTGGATTTCGCCTATGCGATCCACACCAATCTGGGCAATTCCTGCGTCGGTGCGAAGGTGGACAACCGCCGCGTGCCGCTGTTCACCCGCCTGCGCAACGGCCAATCGGTGACGATCATTTCCGCGCCGGGGCAGAAACCGCAGGCCAGTTGGGCCGAACTGGTGGTGACGGGCCGGGCCAAGACCGCAATCCGCCGTCACGCAAAGGAAGAGGAGCGTGAGGCCCAGATCCGTCTGGGACAGGAATTCGCCCGCGTGGCCTTCGCCAAGGTTGGCAAGAAGGCCACGGACAAGGCGCTCGACACCGCGGCGGAGAGGCTGAATATCCAGGGCGGCTCCGACGAATTGCTGCGTGCTCTGGGCGCGACCGACCTGTCGGGCGATGCCGTGGTCGCGTCGCTATATTCCGAACTGGTCGATATCGGTCCCGAGGGGCGCGGTCGCGCCGATGGCGTCATCGGACTGGATCCCGGTCAGGCCGCACGCGCGGCGCTGTGCTGCGAACCGTTGCCGGGTGAACGGATCGTGGGCATCACGTTTCGCGGGCAGGGGGTGGAAGTTCACGCCATCGACTGCCCCCGTCTGGGCGAATATGAGGAACAGCCCGAACGTTGGGTCGATCTGAAATGGGGGGTGGGCGAAAGCCTCGGCACCCATTCGGCCCGCCTGTCGATCACCATGGCGAACGATGCCGGTGTGCTGGGGCGTTTGTGCTCTCTTGTGGGGGAACATAACGCCAATATCTCGGATGTGCGCATCGTGGATCCGAAACCGGATTTCTACGTTGTGGAATTCCGTGTCGATGTGCGGGATCTAAAGCATCTTTCGCGGATCGAGACGGCGATCAAGGCCGATTCGGCGGTGACAGACGTTCTGCGTCAGCGTAACCCGGGGGTCAGGCAATCCGCCTGAAACGGCCCTTTGCCGACATCCGCGAAACCCCTGACCAAGGACAGGCGACATCATGGTGTTCAAGCGCAGAAAACCGCTGAGCATCCTGCAATGGGTGCGTGAGGGCATCCTGCCCCGCGCAGGTTGGCGACGGGTCGTCGAATACCTCGTCCACCGGCTGCGCCGCCTGCCGGACAGTCCGCACAAGATATCGCTGGGAATAGCCTGCGGGGTCTTTACGTCGTTTTCTCCGTTCTTTGGGCTGCACATCATCGTTGCGATGGGGCTCGCGTGGATATTGCGCGGCAATGTCCTCGCCTCGGCCATCGGCACGTTTTTCGGCAATCCCATCACGTTTCCATTTATCGCCTATATCTCGCTGGAGGTCGGACGCTGGTTGACCGGGGCGGGGGGGACCAGTGATTTCGGCGTCATCGCCCGATCCTTCGCAAATGCGGCGGAGGGGGTCTGGCTGACGACCAAGAGCTTCTTCGGTTACGGGCCGTCCTCCTGGGACAGGCTGGCCGCGTTTTTCTACGATCTTTTCCTGCCCTACCTGATCGGCGGGATCATACCGGGATTGATCGGCGGTGTGCTGGCCTATTACCTCAGCCGACCGCTGGTGCGGGCCTATCAGACCCGCCGGCGTGAGAAGAAGCTGAAACGGATCGCCGCACGCACCGCGGCGAAACAGCGTATTGCAAACGTCAACCAGCAGACCGACTGACATCAGATTATCGTAAGGAGCGATCATGCAGGACGACCGCCTCAGACTGGGAATCAACATCGACCACGTGGCCACTGTGCGCAATGCCCGGGGCGGCTACGTTCCCGATCCGCTTCGCGCCGCGAAGCTGGCCGAGCGGGCCGGGGCCGACGGTATCACCGCGCACCTGCGTGAGGATCGACGCCATATCCGGGACGCCGATATTGACGCTCTTGTCGCGGAACTCAGTGTGCCACTGAACTTCGAGATGGCCGCAACGGATGAGATGCACGCCATCGCCCTGCGTCACAAGCCGCACGCAATTTGCCTAGTGCCTGAGCGGCGTGAGGAACGCACGACCGAGGGCGGGCTGGAGGTCGCGGGCGATACCGAGCGTCTGGCCGCCTTTATCGCTCCGCTGGCCGAACATAGCCGCGTCTCACTGTTCGTGGCCGCCGACCCGACGCAGATCGAGGCCGCATCCCGCGTCGGCGCCGCCGTGGTCGAGATACATACAGGCGCCTATTGCGATGCCCACAACGAGGGCCGGTTCGAGGATCGCGACTTCGAGCTTGCCCGCATTCGCAACGCCGCCGAACAGGCACATGCGGCAGGGTTGGAGGTTCACGCCGGTCACGGTCTGGCGTTCGACACGGTCGGTCCCATCGCTGCGATCCCCGAAATGCGGGAGCTGAATATCGGGCATTTCCTGATCGGTGAGGCGATCTTTCTGGGCCTCGAAGGGGCCATCGGTCATATGCGCCGCCTGATGGACGCCGCACGGTGAGCGGTGCCGTGCCGCCTGCGCCGGGTCGGTTCTCTCCCTCGCCAATTGTGCGGGACAGTGCATCTGCCGCGCACATCCAGGTTCGGGCGCGCTTATGATCCTGGGCATTGGCACCGATCTGGCAAATATCGAACGGATCGCCGGCACGATCGAGCGGTTCGGTGATCGGTTCCTGAACCGCTGCTACACCGATGTCGAACGGGCCAGATCCGAACGGATCGCCAATCGCGTGGAAAGCTATGCGAAGCGTTGGGCGGCCAAGGAAGCGTGCTCCAAGGCCTTGGGAACCGGCCTGCGCATGGGCATCGCATGGCGCGACATGGAGGTGCGAAACCTGCGCACCGGTCAGCCCACCATGCGCGTGACCGGCTGGGCGGCGGATCGGCTGGAAACCATGGTTCCACCGGGGTTCGAGCCGTTCATCCACGTGACCCTGACCGACGATCACCCCTGGGCCAGCGCCTTTGTCGTGATCGAGGCGCGACCGATGGAACGCCCAGTCTCAGTTGACATTCCGGGGGCTTAGCGCAAAAACCGCACAAGCGTCAAAACCAGTAAGGATAGCGTTTCATGGCCAGCAAGAAATCCGAGGGCGGCGTGCTCGACACGCTCAAGACCGTCGTCTACGCCCTGCTTCTGGCCGGATTGATCCGCACGCTGTTCTTTCAGCCGTTTTATATCCCCTCGGGTTCGATGAAGCCGACGCTTCTGGTCGGCGATTTTCTGTTCGTGAACAAGTTCGCCTACGGCTATTCCGCCGAGTCCTGCCCGCTGGGCCTGTGCCCCTTTGACGGGCGCATCTGGTTCACCGAGCCGGAGCGCGGCGACATCGTCGTGTTCGCGCATCCGGCGAACGGCACGGACTATATCAAACGCCTGATCGGCCTGCCCGGCGATACGATCCAGATGCAGGGCGGCCGTCTGATCATCAACGGTGAGATGTTGCCCCTCGCCCCGGCGGAGACGTTCGAGGAGATCTACGAGGATCAGCAGGCCACCCGACCGCAATGCGCCAACGGCACCGTTTCGCTGGGTGCGATCTGCCAGAAGGAACAATTCGTCGAGACCCTGCCGAACGGGGTGGAGCATATGGTCCTCAACATCGCGGACCGCTCGTCTGACAATACGCCGGTCTATACCGTGCCGGATGAGCATTACTTCTTCATGGGCGACAACCGCGACAATTCCATCGACAGCCGCTTTTTCAACCGGATGCAGATCTCCGAGTTTCGCACCTCGCTGAGCGGACCGCCCGCGTTCAACGGCGGTGGCGTCGGCTTCGTGCATCGCGATCTGTTGATCGGCAAGGCGAACCTCGTGGTTCTGTCCGCCGCCGGCACCTCGCTGTTCAAGCCGTGGAACTGGCGTCTCGACAGGTTCTTCGAGTGGGTGGAGTGAGCGCGAAGGAAGCACGCGCCGCCCTGATGCGGGCGCTGGGCCATCAGTTCACGGATATGGCCTTGCTGGAACGTGCGCTGACGCATTCCTCCATCGCGAACCGGGCGCGCCCGGACAACCAGCGACTGGAATTTCTGGGCGACCGGGTTCTGGGACTGGTCATCGCGGAGGCATTGCTGAAGGAAGACAAATCCGCCGCCGAGGGGCAGATCGCCCCGCGTTTCAACGCCCTGGTGCGCAAGGAAGCCTGCGCCGCGATTGCCTCGCATATCGGCATAGGCGAGGCGCTGATCCTGGGCCGGTCCGAGGCGCAGACCGGAGGCCGGCGCAAGACCGCCCTGCTGGGCGACGCGATGGAGGCCGTGATCGCCGCCGTCTATCGCGACGCCGGAATGGACAAGGCGCGGGAGGTCATCCTGCGCCTGTGGGCGGACCGCATCGCCGAGGCTGAGGAAGACGCCCGCGACGCGAAAACCCGGCTTCAGGAACTGGCGCAGGCGCGTGGTGAGGCGCTGCCCGTGTACAAGATAATCAACCGGCGTGGACCGGATCACAAGCCGGTCTTCACGGTCGAGGTGACGCTCGAATCCGGTGGGACCGCATCGGCGGAGGCGAGCAGCAAGCGCGACGCCGAACAGCAGGCCGCCCGCCGCCTGTTTCAGGAGATTTCGCCCGATGAGTGAGCAAACATGAGTGAGCAAAAACAGACCCGCGCAGGCTTCGTTGCCCTGATAGGGGAGCCGAATGCAGGCAAGTCCACGCTGACGAACGCGATGGTCGGGGCCAAGGTCTCGATCGTGACGCACAAGGTGCAGACAACCCGTGCGCGTATTCGCGGCGTCGCGATGCAGGGCGACAGCCAACTGGTGCTGGTGGACACGCCCGGCCTGTTCCGCCCGCGCCGCAATCTGGACCGCGCGATGGTCAAGGCGGCGTGGTCCGGTGCGGCGGACGCGGACATCGTCGTGCTGCTGATCGAGGCGCACCGTGGAAAAACCGATGGCGTCGATGCGATCCTTGCCGCACTGAAGGAACGCAACGTCGAGGGGCAGAAGGTCGCGCTGGCCATCAACAAGATCGACCGCATTCCTCGCGACCGTCTGCTGGCCCTGACGGCGGAAATGTCCAAGGAGTTCGACTTCGCCCAGATCTTCATGGTCTCGGCGGAGAAGGGCTACGGCGTGGATGACCTCAAGGTCTGGCTGGCGGGCCGCGTGCCTGAGGGGCCGTGGATGTACCCCGAGGATCAGATCGCGGACCTGCCGCTGCGCATGATCGCGGCGGAGATCACCCGCGAAAAACTGACCCTGCGCCTGCACCAGGAACTGCCCTACCAATTGACGGTGGAGACGGAAAGCTGGGAGGAGCGCAAGGACGGGTCCGTGCGGATCGACCAGCTCATCTACGTCATGCGCGACGGTCACAAGGGCATCGCTCTGGGTCCGAAGGGTGAGACGATCAAGGCGGTCAGCATGGCCGCGCGTGAGGAATTGACGGAATTTCTGGGCCGCAAGGTGCACCTGTTCCTGCAAATCAAGGTCCGGCCGAACTGGCTGGATGAGGCCGAGCGTTTCACCGAAATGGGGCTCGACATCAAAGATGGCGGCTGAGCCGCGCCTCACCTCCGATTTCTGGGTCCACGCCTATCTGGCGCGGCTGCGTCTGAACGACATTCCGGTATTCGTGACGGCAAAGGGCGATCCTACCGCCGGTGCCGTGATCGTGAAGCTGAACACGCTGGACGGGGCCGCGCAGGCGTTCCACCGCTCCTACGACACGGATTACCGGCGGGTTTGGACAGAACTGGTCGCCGGTGACGATGCGGTGGTGGAGGCGGAACTGGCGCGCCAGCGCGCCGCCGATCCCGATCTGTGGATCGTGGAGGTTGAGGATCGCGCCGGGCGCCACCTGCTGGATCAGGAGGGCCTGCGGTGAGGCCGCCCGCCGAATGATCGAATGGCGCGAACAGGGCATCCTGCTGTCTGTGCGCCGGCACGGTGAGGCGAACGCCATCATCGAAGTTTTGACCCGCGACCATGGCCTGCACGCAGGCGTCGTGCGCGGCGGGGCATCACGCAGGCAGGCGCCCTTGTTGCAGATCGGGGCACAACTGGACCTGACATGGCGCGCCCGGATCGAGGATCATATCGGATCGTTCGTGGCCGAGCCCGTGCGGTCGCGCGCGGTTCCGATCATGGCCGACCGAGCGGCGCTGGCGACCTTGCAATCCGTGGCGGGTCTGCTGACCTCCTGCCTGCCCGAACGTCAGCCGATCGAGGAATTGCATGACAGGACGCTCGATCTGCTGGACGCGCTGGCGCGGCAGCCGGACTGGCCGCAGCTTTACGCGCAATGGGAGTTGTCGCTTCTGGCGGATCTGGGATTTGGCCTCGACCTGAGCACCTGCGCGGTGACGGGGGGCACGCAGCAATTGCGCTTCGTTTCTCCGAAATCGGGGCGGGCGGTGTCGCAGGCAGGTGCCGGGGACTGGGCGGATCGTCTGTTGCCGCTGCCGCTGTTCCTGCTGATGGGCGGCGATGCCTCGGCGGACGACACGCGGGATGCCTTGCGCCTGACCGGGCATTTCCTGCGTCGCTGGCTGGCCCCGACGTTGAGCCGGACGACCGTGCTGGACGCACGCGATCAGGCGGAGCGTGCGATCGTGGCGCAGTTGGTCAGAGGGGCAGAAACTCCAGACGGATGACCCCCGCCGCATCGCGCACGACCAGCACGCCGTTCTCCACCACGGCGGAGCGGGCGTCGATCATCGCGATGGCGATTTCCTCCTGCAGGTTCGACCGCTCGCAATCGGGCAGACGGGGTACGATGATCGTCTCGACGACGAAAATCGGACCGGTGCCGAAATAATTCCCCCGGATCGCCTGACACGGCCCGGTGCCGTCGATCAGGCCGCCGGACAGGTCTACCTCCATCACCTGGCCCACCAGACGGTCGTTGAGCACGGTGAGCGACCAATCCACGTCACCGATACGGGTTGGGATCACATCGGGTGTGACGTCCGGGGTCTCCAACGCCGCGATCTCCGCCCCGCGGGAGGGGGCAGGGCGTGGCGCAGGCGGTGTGACGACCTCACGCGGGGTGGTGTCACAGGCGGCGAGGGCGAGCAGCAGCAGGGGCACGAGGCGCAGCATAGGCGGGGTATCCGTTGGTTGGGTTCGCATAGAGCTACCCCGCACACCCCGCCGGGGCAAGTCGTCGCTTGTACATCACGCCTGCCGCGTGTCCAGCAGGCGGCGCGCGATGACATGCGCCTGAATCTCTGCCGCTCCCTCGAAGATATTGAGGATACGCGCATCGCACAGCACGCGACTGATGGGATATTCCATCGCAAAGCCGTTGCCGCCATGGATTTGCACGCCGTTATCCGCAGCCGCCCACGCGACGCGCGCGCCCAGCAGCTTGGCCATGCCGGCCTCCAGATCGCAGCGCCGCTCCGCGTCCTTTTCCCTAGCGGAAAAATAGGTGAGCTGACGGGCGATCATGATCTCGACCGCCATCATCGCCAGCTTGGCATAGACACGTGGCTTATCGATCAGCGGTTTGCCGAAGGCGGTGCGGTCCAGCGCATATTGCAGGCTGAGTTCCATCGCGGATTGCGCGACGCCGATCGCCCGCGCCGCAGTCTGGATCCGCGCGCTTTCGAAGGTGCGCATCAATTGGCGGAAACCCTGCCCCTCCTTGCCACCCAGCAGGGCGGTGCCCGGGACGCGGTGATCGTCCAAGGCGAGGGTATATTCCTTCATTCCGCGATAGCCCAGCACCTCGATCTCCCCCCCATCAATCGTTGCGTCGGGGAACGGATCGGTATCCGTGCCGCGTGTCTTGGGGGCGAGGAACATCGACAGGCCGGAATAATTGTTCGTATCAGGCACCGTCCGGGCGAGCACGGTCATCAGGTCGGTGCGGCCGGCATGGGTGATCCAGGTCTTGTTGCCGCGCAGGATCCAGTCATCACCGTCCTTGATCCCCCGTGTCTTGAGCGCGCCCAGATCGGAGCCGGTATTGGGTTCGGTGAACACAGCTGTCGGCAGGGTTTCACCGCTGGCAAGCCGGGGCAGCCACTCCGCCTTTTGCGCATCGGTGCCGCCGCCCAGGATCAGCTCCGCCGCGATCTCCGAGCGGGTGCCCAGAGAGCCGACGCCGATATAGCCGCGCGAAAGCTCCTCCGACACGACACACATCGCCGTCTTGCCCAGCCCGAAACCGCCATGTTCCTCGGGAATGGTCAGGCCGAAGACGCCCAGTTCGGACATCTCCTCGATCACACTCATCGGGATCAGTTCATCGTTCAGATGCCATTGATGCGCATAGGGCAGGACCTTCTCATCCGCGAAGCGTCGGAATTGCTCGCGGATCATCTCGAACTCTTCGTCCAGAGCCGTCGCACCGAAGCTGGCGATGCCCTGCCGTTCGACCATCAGCGTGGCGAGGCGCTGGCGCGCCGCATCGGTGTTGCCGGACATCAGGGCGGTCAGGGATTCGGGCAGGTGCAATCCCAGTTCGGAAAGGCGGAACATCTCCCCCTGGCTCATCGCGATGCCGCCGCCCAGTTGTGACAGGTATTCGCCCAGGCCGATGGTCAGGATCAGCTCCTCCATCTCACCAAACGCGCCCTGCGCGTCCAGGCGGGATGCCCAATCGATGAGCTGGACCAGAGCTTCGCAATAGGTGGATACCCACGCGACGCCGTGGGCATCGTATTGCACCGAATCGACGCTGGCTGTTTCCGTGAGTTTCCCCAGCGCGTCCACGGCATCGGCACGAAGGGCCTGAAGGGGGGCGACAGCAGCCTGTGCTTTGGGGATAATGCGATCCTTGGTCATCGGCGTGTCTTTCATGAGTCGGGCCTCTTGATGGTGCGGCGCACAATTATTTTGCGGTTGCGCGGACATTATGAGGCGGCGCGCGCAGGGTCAAGATCGCCCTCGCAACAATCGTGCGCCGTGCGGCGGTAAGGCGCACTCTTATTAGCATTGCGTTTTGCGTGCTGGAAATGCCAACTCCGCCGCATGATTTTCTTCACACCGGTTTTCACCAGCATCGACCTTGATTTGATTCTGATCGCGATGTCGATCATGTTCTTCGCGGGATTTGTGAAGGGCGCGGTCGGTTTCGCGCTGCCCATGCTGGCGGTCAGCGGCATCGGCTCGATGCTGCCGGCCCCTGTGGCCGTCGCGGCGGTCATGCTGCCGGCGATGCTGACCAATGTCTGGCAGGCGTTTCGCGACGGGCCCCGCGCGGCGTGGCGCAGCTTCTGGGCGTTCCGCCTCTACGTTTTGCTGATCATCTGTGTGATGGGGCTGGTCGCGCCGCTGGTCAGCATCCTGTCGACGGAGGTTTTGTTTGTCATCCTTGGCGTTGGCGTCACGTTCTTCGCGATCGTGCAACTGGCGGGATGGCGGCCCGGCCCCGTGATCGGGGCGAGCCGGATCGCGGCGGTGATCTCCGGCGTACTGGCAGGTATATTCGGCGGTCTCGCGGCGGTAACAGGGCCGCCGGTCGTGCTGTATCTGCTGGCGCGTGAAGTCCCCAAGGTCGAGATGGTGCGCGTGCAGGGCGTGATCTTCCTGCTGGGGCTGCTGGTCGTGATCTCGGTCCACGGTTCGACCGGCGTGTTGAACGCGACGACATTGCCCTTGTCCGTAATGTTGATCGCGCCGGCATTCGGCGGCATGGCGGTGGGCCTGTTGGTGCAGGACCGGCTGGAGCAGGAAACCTTCCGCAAGGTGACCCTGCTGGTCCTGATCGTGGCGGGGTTGAACCTTCTGCGGCGCGGCCTGCTGGGCTAGGTCAATGCCATACCGTCGCGCCGGGGATCTGCGACAGCCGTGACGCCACCCCGGGTGCTGCGTACCGCATGGACGCCGCCGAAATACATCGAGCGTTCCGGCCAGATCGCCACCTCCGCAGGCAGATCGCGCAAGGCGTCGGTCCAGCACTCGTCTCCCGGCTCCGCCATCACGGGGCCGTTCGCGATGTCCAGGTGCAGGCGAGGGGCCATCACCGCGTCTTCCAGCGGTTGACCCGCGATCAGGTGCAAAGCCGTCTGGCTGAGCGCAGTGCGGATGCGGCTGGACCCGCCCGACCCCATCATCGTGACCGAACCGTCCGGCGCGCGCAGACACATCGGGCACATGGCTGAGGCAAGACGGACATCCGGCGCCCAGCTTTCCGGCCCGCCCGGCAGCAGGTCCTCCTCACCCAGCATGTTGTTGGGCATGATGCCGGTGCCGGGCACGATGACACCCGCACCCGTGCCGTTAGATAGCGTCAACGCCGCGCCCATCCCACCCTGATCGGTGACGGAGATATGGGTCGTGCCGCGCTGGCGGGCTGCATGACCGGCCAGAGTGCGCCGCAACTGCGCCACCAGCACCGGATCGAAGGTCAGCGGATCGGACGACTGCGCGCGCAGATCCAGCAATTCCACCTGCGCCCTGTGCAGCAGCGCGGGGGTCACCCCCTGCGGCATAGCATCGAGCATAAGCGCGATTTGCGTTCCGCCGATGGAGGGGGAGGGCGTCAGCGCCACGTCCCAGCCGTGCCGCAACATGTGCAGCGGTTCCCGCCATCTAGGCGCATAGCGGCGCAGATCCTCGCCGGTCAGTGCGATGCCGTCCAACGACAAAAACGCCTGCGCGACCTCCCCTTCGGTGAACAGGCGCGCGCCCTCGATCGCCAGAACTTCCAGCGCGTCCGCCAGATCGGGTGTGCGCAGATGATCGCCGGCTTGCAGGGGCCGCTCCGCCATGCCGAAGCGTTGCGCGGTGGCTGGAATGTGGCTGAGGATCGGGCGGGTGATGCGCGCGACCTCCGCCTGAAAGGTCGTGACGACATGGCCCGCGCGTGCAGCAGTGACGGCCGGTTGGGCAAGGTCGGTCATCGACATCCGGCCCGCGCGGGCATGCGCTTCGAACACCATCGGTATCAGGCCGGGCGTCGCGATCGTGCCCGGACCGATGTGGAATATCTGACGGGTATCACCGAAATCCGCTTCGATGCTGTGAACCTCCGCCGGGATGCGTCGACGGGGTGTCTGGACGAAGCCATCAAGCACCCGCGCGGTCCCTTGCGCCGGGCACAGCATCATGAAGCCGCCGCCCATCGGACCTGCCAGCACAGGCTCCACCACGCAGGCCATAAGGGCGGCGGCGATGCACGCATCCACGGCGCTGCCGCCCGCGCACAGCACATCATGCGCGGCCTGTGTGGTCAGCGGGTGGCCGCAGGCGGCGGCGACAGGGTGGCGATCAGCTTTCATAATTCAGCGGATGCCAGTAGCGTAGGGTCCGGTCAAGCTTTGTCGGAGAACGCCATGCCGCTCGCCCTGTCCATAGATCATGTCGTGCTGACCGTGCGCGATATAGATAACGCCGTGGCATTCTACACCCGCGTTCTGGGGGTGGAGGCCGTGACCTTCGCGCAGGGGCGGCGGGCGCTGCAAATCGGGGATCAGAAGATCAATTTGCAGGTTCTGGGGCAGGAGCAACGCAACAATGCCGCCATCGGCAGCGGCGATCTGTGCCTGGTGCGTGAGACCGGCGATGCCGACGTGCTGGCGCATCTGGCGACGCAGGGTGTGGAGGTGGTGGAAGGTCCGGTGACCAAATCGGGGTCGCGTGGGCCGATCGTCTCGATCTATTTCAACGATCCGGACGGCAATCTGATCGAACTGGCGCGCTATGATGAATAGCGCCTCCGGCGGGGATATTTGAGGACAGAAGAATACGGGCGCACCGGTCAGGGTGCGCCCGTCATGTTCAGGATGCTCAGGCGGCGGTGACGGCGATCTGCATCACCTCATCGTCCACATGGGCCTCGTACTGGGCGAAGTTCTGCGCGAACATCTCCGCCAATTTGCGGGCCTGCCCATCATAGGCCGACTTGTCGTCCCAGGTGCGGCGCGGGTCCAGCAGAAGGTCGGAGACGCCCGCGACCGCAACCGGCACTTCGAAGCCGAAATTCTCGTCGCGGCGGTATTGCGCATCGTCCAGTTTGCCGGTCAGTGCCGCCGTCAGCAAGGCGCGCGTGGCGCGGATCGGCATCCGCGATCCGGTGCCGTAAGCTCCACCGGTCCAGCCGGTGTTCACCAGCCAGCAGGTCGCGCCATGTTCGGCGATCTTCTCCCGCAGCAGCGCGCCATAAACCTCGGGGCGGCGTGGCATGAACGGCGCGCCGAAGCAGGTGGAGAACGTGGGCGAAGGCTCGGTCACGCCCTTCTCGGTTCCGGCCACCTTGGAGGTGAATCCGCTGAGGAAGTGATACATCGCCTGCGCTGGCGTCAGCCGTGCGATGGGGGGCAGCACGCCGAACGCATCGCAGGTCAGCATGACGATATTGCGCGGCATTCCGCCCCGCGCCGTGTCGGATGCGTTCGAGATGTAGTCCAGCGGATAGGCGCAGCGCATGTTCGGCGTCAGGCTGTCATCCTTGAAATCCAGCGCCTTGGTATGCGGATCGAAGACCATGTTCTCGATCACGGTGCCGAACATCTTGGTCGTGCCGTAGATTTCCGGCTCTGCCTCGGGGTTCAGGTCGATGGTCTTGGCGTAGCAGCCACCCTCGAAGTTGAAGACGCCGTTGTCCGACCAGCCATGTTCATCGTCACCGATCAGGATACGGCCCGGATCCGCGCTGAGCGTCGTCTTGCCCGTGCCTGACAGGCCGAAGAATACCGCGACATCGTCGGAATCCCCCTGTGCGTGGTTGGCCGAGCAGTGCATCGGCATCACGCCCTTCGCAGGCAACAGGTAGTTGAGCAGCGTGAACACGCTTTTCTTGTTTTCTCCCGCGTAGGAGGTGCCGCCGATCAGGATCGTCTTGGTCTCGAAGCTGAGCGCGATCACCGTTTCGGACCGGCATCCGTGCCGCTCGGGGTCCGCCTTGAACGACGGGCAGTTGATGATCGTGAATTCGGGAACGAAGCTTTCCAGCTCCTCCAGCTCCGGCCGGCGCAGCAGGTGGCGGATGAACAGGTTGTGCCAGGCAAGCTCCGTCACGACGCGCACATTCAGGCGATGATCGGGATCCGCGCCGCCGTACAGGTCCTGCACGAACAGTTCGCCCCCCTCGACATGGGCGAGCATGTCGGCGTGAAGGCGTGCAAATGCGTCGGGCTGCATGGGGGGGTTGTTCTCCCACCAGATGCTGTCCTCGACCGAGGGTTCGGCCACGACGAACTTGTCCTTGGGCGACCGACCGGTGTGCTTGCCGGTGGAGACGAGGAACGTCCCCCCCTCACCCAGCGTGCCCTCGTCGCGCTTTACAGCGGCTTCGATCAGCGCGGGTTCGAGCAGATTGTAATGTACGGTGCCGACATTTTTGATGCCGTTCCGTTCGAGTGTTTGGTCCGGGTTGACCTTGCCAGTCTCCATTTCGGACTGTGCTCCTGCGGGTATGAGGCGCGCGAATACCTTGGCGGCGCGCCCCGCGTCTCTATCTGCATGATACCGCCGGAGGGCCAGTCCGACAGTGCGCGAGCACCTGAATCATGCGATGACGCTTTTCCTTAACCGGCAACATTGCGCAATTCCAGTCCACATTTTTTGTTACTTTATTCCGCAACCGCTTTGGACTGTTCCGCTTAACCCGAAATGAAGCAAATACGTGACACTGCGTTTGTGTTCGACGATAGTCCCCGAAACGAGAGTCTCAGGCTTGGGGGCCACCACATGCACCGGATTACACTGGTTGACGACGATCAAAATATCCTGACCTCCGTCGCGATGGTTCTGGAGGGGGAGGGGTTCGAGGTAACGACCTTCTCGGACGGTGCGTCCGCGTTGCCAGCCTTGTCCCAAGGCGAGGCCGATCTGGCTGTGCTCGACATCAAGATGCCGCGCATGGACGGGATGGAATTGCTGCGACGGTTGCGGCAGAAGAACGATATGCCCGTGATTTTTCTGACATCCAAGGATGAGGAGATCGACGAGGTGCTGGGTCTGCGCATGGGCGCCGACGACTACGTTCGCAAGCCATTTTCGCAACGTTTGCTGCTGGAGCGTATCCGCGCCGTGCTGCGTCGTCGTGCCGCACGGTTGGAGCCGGAAACCGAGGAAGAGGCCGACACGATCATGCATCGCGGCAAGCTGACCATGGATTCGCTGCGCCACATCGTTAGCTGGGACGGGAACCCGGTGTCCCTCACCGTGACGGAGTTCCTGATTCTCGAAGCGCTGGCCCAGCGGCCGGGCTTTGTGAAGAATCGCGATCAGTTGATGGACGCCGCCTATGACGATCAGGTCTACGTCGACGACCGCACCATCGACAGCCATATCAAGCGGGTGCGCAAGAAGTTCAAGCGCATCGACGACGGCTTCTCCTCGATCGAGACCCTGTACGGAATCGGGTATCGGTTCACCGAGGTCTAGCGTGCGGGATCGAAACAAGCGCAGGGGGCTGTCGTTGCCACGGCTGGAGCGTGGAGGCGGCCTGACCATCGCCGCGTCGCAATCAGGCCGCGATCAGGACGATACGCCCGACGAGCTGTATTCCACATCGCCCATCGCGCGAAAGATCGTGTTCTTCAACCTGTTGGCGCAGGCGACACTGGTAATCGGGATATTGTTCCTCAGCCAGTTCGAGCGGTCGCTGGTGGAACAACGCGCGCAGGGCCTGGTTCGCGACGGATTGCTGATCGCCCGCACCATCCATCAATTTGGCGTTCAGGCCGACGGCACGGTGCTGAACATGGACATCGCGGATGAGGTGGTCCAGTCGGTCGGCCCTGTCACTGGCTCGCGGGTCCGGCTGTACGGGATGGACGGTGATTTACTGTCCGACAGTCTGAGCGCGGCGGAACAGGCGCGGCCGCAGGTGGAGGAAGGCGAGGTCACATCCGCCGGGGAGGTCGCCGTTTATCTGTTCGATACGGTGATTGGCCGTATCTCCGCATTGCTGCGGCGCAGGGAGGGATCGGGCGCGACCCTGACGCGCGAGGACCTTGATGATATCGTCGAGGACGCGTTGTCCGGGCAGGCTCGGCAGATCGTCAGCAGCGATGATGCCGGTGATTACATCCTGTCGGTGTCGCTGCCCGTGATCTCGCGGAACCAACCGGTGGGCGCTTTGGTGATGTCCACGCGCAGCGGCGATATCTCGCAACTGGTCTCCAACGAGCGGCGACAGATGATGACGATGTTCCTGCTGGCGCTGACCGTCTCGATTGCGCTGTCAGTTGTCCTCGCGAATTCGATCGCCCGCCCGCTGCGGGCTTTGGCGAATGCGGCGCAGCGGGCCAGCCGCTCGACCCGTGACATGGCGCCGGAGCGTATTCACTTCCCTGATCTGACGGGACGCCCCGATGAGATCGGGAACCTCAGCCGTGCGTTGATCCTGATGACGCAGGCGCTGTACGAACGGATCGAGGCAAACGAGGTTTTTGCCGCCGACGTCGCGCATGAGATCAAGAATCCCCTCACCTCGCTGCGATCCGCGGTAGAGACGATGGAATATGCCAAGACGGACGAGCAGCGCAAACGCCTGCTGGACGTGATCGCCAGTGACGTGCAGCGGCTGGACCGGCTGGTCACCGATATCTCCAACGCGTCGCGGCTGGACAGTGAACTGGTGCGTGAGGAGATGGAGCCCTTCGATCTGAACGCTCTGGTAACCGCGCTGGTCGAATACAATCAAGGTGAGGCGAGCAAGCGCGAGGTTGTCCTGAGCGCCGAAACACCGGAGCCAGCCGTTATCGTGCAGGGGCTGGAGGGGCGGCTGGCGCAGGTCGTGGTCAACCTGATTACCAACGCGGTCAGCTTCACACCGCCGGGGGGGCGCGTGACGGTACGGGTTTCGATCGCGGACGGGCAGGCCATCGTCACCGTGTCGGACACGGGGCCGGGCATTCCCGCCGACAATTTGACGGATGTCTTCAGCCGTTTCTATTCCGAACGGCCGGGGCAGACATTCGGCACTCATTCGGGCCTCGGCCTCGCGATCTCGAAACAGATCGTCGAGGCGCATAACGGGCATATCTTCGCCCGGAACCTGACCGATGCGGCAGGTAAGGTTACGGGGGCGCAATTTACCGTGGAACTGCCGTTGTGACCGTACACGGAACTGTTATAGCAGGGCCGCACCGCGCGGTCCTGATCGTCGGGGCCGCAGGGTCGGGCAAGAGCACCCTCGCGCTGGACCTGATGGCGCGCGGGGCGCGGCTGGTGGCGGATGACAGGGTCAGGATCGAACCGCGCGACGGTCAACTGATCGCCTCCGCCCCCGATACGTTGCGGGGGCTGGTTGAGTTGCGTGGCATCGGCATCGGACGTGTGATACCGCGTCCATACGCGGCGCTATCGCTGGTGGTGGATCTGGACGCGACACCGGACGGGCGGCAGCCAGATCCTCTGACCTGGCATCATCGCGGCATCACATTGCGTCGGATCGCTGGCAGGTCGGTCTTGCAACTTTGCAGTGTGATCGAACTATGGCTACGTGACGAAATCGAATTGATCGACGAGGGCGGACGCGAACATGACAAAGGGGATTCACGATAGAACGCCGATGGTGCTCGTGACCGGTCCATCCGGTGCGGGGCGCACGACGGCGATCCGGGCGCTGGAGGATTTGCGTTTCGAAGTGATCGACAATCTGCCCCTGTCCCTGATCGAACAGGTCGCCACCGGTGAGGCCCGAGGACCGCTCGCCATCGGTGTGGATGTCCGCACGCGCGGCTTTTCCGCCGGCAATCTGCTCGACATCGTGTCCTGGATGCAGGAGGAGCCGAGCGTCGCGGGCAAGCTGCTATATCTCGACTGCACGCAAGAGGTTCTGTCACGCCGGTTTTCCGAAACCCGCCGCCGCCATCCGCTCGACGATGAGGCCGCCGCCACCGCCGTCGCGCGTGAGGTGGACATGCTCAGCGGTCTAAAGGATCGCGCCGATATCGTCATCGACACCACCGACCTGTCGCCGCACGATCTGAAGGCGGAGATCGCCACGTGGTTCGGCCCCGAAGGGCGCACCGGCCTGTCCGTAAGCGTCCAGTCGTTTTCCTACAAACGCGGCATCCCGCGCGGTCTGGACATGGTGCTGGACTGTCGGTTCCTGCAAAATCCCCATTGGCAGCCCGAGCTGCGCGCCCTGACTGGATTGGATGAGGCGGTAGCCCGCTATGTTCAGTCCGACCCGCGCCACGATGCGTTCCACGATCAGGTCTGTGCCTTGCTCGACCTGCTGATTCCCGCCTATCGTGATGAGGGCAAGGCATATTTCAGTCTGGGATTCGGGTGTACCGGGGGGCAACACCGCTCCGTCTATATGGCTGAGGCGATCGGGAAACGTCTTGCGCAGGCGGAAACACGCGTGTCTATTCGTCACAGGGAACTCGACCGGAAAACGGCATCCGAAGCAACGGGCGCCGCTTCGGGCAAAGGAGGGTGAAACCGGGTTTGATCGGTATCGTCATTGTGGCCCATGGTGGGCTCGCTCAGGAATATCTCGCTGCGCTTGAACATGTCGTCGGGCCGTTGAAGGGCGTGCGCGCCATTTCCGTCGGCCCGGATGACAAGCTGGAAACCCGGCAGGATCAGATCGCGACCGCGTCGGATGAGGTCAATCAGGGGCAGGGCGTGATCCTGGTGACGGACCTGTTCGGCTCCACCCCCTCGAACCTCGCGATGAAGGCGTCCATGCGCCACGGGATGGATATGCTATACGGCGCCAATATGCCGATGCTGGTGCAACTGGCGAAGTCGCGGCACCTGCCACGGACCGATGCGATCAACGCGGCGGTCGATGCGGGGCACCGTTATCTGGATGCCCGGCACGCGCCCGCCCCTTCCTCTGTCGTTGCCTGCTGAGCCTATGAAATTCACACTTGATATAACCAACCGCAAAGGGCTGCACGCCCGCGCCTCCGCCCGCTTCGTCGAATGTGTCGAGGCCCGCGACGCGACCGCTTCGGTCACGCGCAACGGTGAAACCGTTTCCGGCGACTCGATCATGGGTCTGCTGATGCTGGAGGGGGCGCAGGGAACCCGGATCGAGGTGGTGACCCACGGCCCCGAATCCGCACTGCTGGCCGAGGATCTGAAGGCACTGGTCCTCAGCAAGTTTGGTGAGCCTGACTAGTTTTCGGCAAGGCTACGCCTCCGCCGGAACCTCTCAGGCCGCGGTTAATCCAGCCCCGGCCTGTCCCGACCGAAGGTCATGCGCCGCAGGACATCGTCCCGAATGACAAAGCCGTGCAATATAGCGCCGCCGACATGCGCGAACAGCGTCACACTCAGCACGATGCTCGACCAGAAATGAATGCCTCGCGCCAGATTCTCGACCCACGAGACGCCGGGAACCCAGGGGTCCGGCATTGCGAACCAGTCGAAAACCATGTTGTCGATATTCAGCAGATCCTGCAACGGCGCGGCAGCCGACATGGCCCAACCGCTCAACGGCATCAGGAACAGCATGACGTACAGGATCAGATGCGACGCCTTGGCCACTCGCGCCTGCAATCTGGGCGTATCGGCAGGCAGGCCGGGCCGCTTGCGCGAAAAGCTCATCCATACCACCCGGATCACGGCCAGAACGAAAACCACAAACCCCCAGCTCTTGTGAACTTGTGTCAGCGCGAACTGGTCCAGCGGATCGGGCACGAAGTTCGTCATGTAGACGCCCAGCCCCAGCATCCACAACACGATGCCAGCGGTAATCCAGTGTATCAGACGCGTGGGAATGCCCCAGCTTCGTTCGGAATTCAGAAACGGCATGATGTGTTCCAGATGTGGCCGGGGCGGGCCATTGCCGCCCCGGGCAGCGTTTTTACTGCTTGATCATTTCCAGATTGACCGTAACCGGAATGACGGCCGGGATAACCGGAGCGCCAAAGTCCATTCCGAATTCCGTGCGATCCACGCTGCCTGTCGCGGTGAAGCCCGCGACCTGCACTTCGGGATTGAACGGGAACGGGCCGATCTGGTTGAGCGTGGCGGCAAAGACCACTTCCCGCGTCTGCCCCAGCATCGTCAGATCGCCGGTGATGTCGGCGGTGTCCTCACCCGTTTGCGCAACGGAGGTGGACACGAAGGTGATTTCAGGAAATTCCTCAGCGTTCAGAAAATCCCCCTGCGTGAGGTGCTCGTCACGACTCTCCCAACCGGAGTAGACGGAACTGGCGTCGATGGTGACGGAAATTTCCGTCGCTTCGATATCCTCGGGGTCGAACGAAACGACGGGGTCGATGTTCTGGAACCGTCCGTGCAGAACGGAGAAGCCCAGATGGTCGACCTCGAACGTGACGGAGGTATGCGAGGGATCGGCCTGCCACTGGGCGAACGCCGCAAGCGGGGCCAGGGTCAGGGCAGTGGCAAGGGATACGCGGCGCAGGAACATTGGAAAATCCTCTCGTTTCCAGTTGAGTTTTCCTACAATGGGCGCGACAGGGCGTGCTTGTCACCCACGATTGCGACAAACAGATTGTATCGGCATCAAGAACAGTCACGGGCGCGTTACCGCGTTGTTCCGAAAAAGCGATCAAATCCCCCCGGGTTCAACGTGTTGGAACCGGCGTTTCGCCCCGATAATCGTAGAATCCGCGATCGGTCTTGCGACCCAGCCAGCCCGCCTCGACATATTTCGTCAGCAAGGGGCAGGGGCGATATTTCGTGTCGGCCAGCCCGTCATGCAGGACGTTCATGATGGCCAGACAGGTATCCAGACCAATGAAATCGGCCAATTCCAGCGGCCCCATCGGATGGTTTGCGCCCAGCTTCAGCGAGGTGTCGATGCTCTGAACGGAGCCGACGCCCTCATATAGCGTATAGATCGCTTCGTTGATCATCGGCATCAGAATGCGATTGACGATGAAGGCGGGAAAATCCTCGGCGCTGGCGGAGGTCTTGCCCAGCTTTTCCACCACCGCTTCGAGCGACCTGTAGGTTGCATTGTCCGTGGCGATGCCGCGGATCAGCTCCACCAGTTGCATCACCGGAACCGGGTTCATGAAGTGGAAGCCCATGAACCGTTCCGGCCGGTCGGTCTGGGACGCAAGGCGCGTGATGGAAATCGAGGACGTGTTGGAGGTCAGTATCGTCTGTTCGCCCAGATGCGGCAGCAATTCGGCAAAAATGGCGTGCTTGACGGCTTCCTTCTCGGTCGCGGCCTCAATGACGAGGTCCAGCTTCGCCAGATCGGTCAGGGTGCCGGTCGTCGTGATTCGCGACATGGCCGCGTCCCGTTCGGCTTGGGTCATCTTCTCCCGCGTGACCTGCCGATCCAGGTTCGCGGCGATCTTGTCCACGGATGCGGTGAGGGCCTCTGGCGAGATATCCGTCATCGTCACGTCGAACCCGGCGAGGACGAAGACATGGGCGATTCCGTTGCCCATTTGCCCGGCGCCCACGACGCCAACTGTTTTGATATCCATCGGCAAGCCCCTCACATGTTGCACCGCGACAATAGGCGTTCCGAAGCATTGTCCGCAAGATGTTGAGGGTCCGTTAATATTTTTGCCTTACGCAAATCATTGGATTGTGCGGGAGTGGATGATGAATTTTCAATCGGTGCTGGCGACGGGTCTGAATTATCGGGAATATCGCTGGGGGCGCTCGCGGCAGGTGTTTCGCGGACCGAAACCCAACCTCAAGAAACCCTATATCGCCTGTATCGGCGGCTCGGAGACATATGGACGGTTCGCGCAGGAGCCGTGGCCGGTCCAGCTTGAGGATCATTTCGGCCATGTCTGTGCAAATTGGGGAACGCCGGGGGCTGGGGCTAGCTTCTTTCTCAAGGATCCTGTCCTGCTCGAAGCCTGCTCGAATGCCCGTGCCTGTGTGATCGCGGTCATGGGCGCGCATGTCGTGTCCAACCGGCTGTATTCCGTCTATACGCGGCGGAACCTGCGGTTGCGGACGGTCAGCCCCATGTTGCAGGCCCTGTATCCCGAGGTGGAGTTTTCGCAGTTCCGGTTCGTGCACAACATGCTGATCGCCCTGCACAAGGTCAGCAAGGACCGGTTCGCCGTCGTCGAACTGGAAATGCGACAGGCCTGGCTGGCACGGATGCGCGAACTAATGATGGATATCGAAACGCCGAAGATTCTGTTCTGGTTCTCGGATTCCTCTCCCGACGATCCAAATAGGATGCAGCCGTCCATTGCCCGTGAAATGGCACCTCCCTTCGTGGATCGCGCGATGATCGACGAACTGCGCCCCTATGCGGACATATATGTCGAATATGTAGCCTCGGCGGAGGCGGCGGATGGGCCCCGTATTCCGGGTTTGAAACCACCCCGCGTTGCGCGCCGCTGCCCCTCGCATGTCATGCATTACGAGGCAGCGCAGCTGCTGTCCGATCCATTGTCCCGATTGCTCGGATTGTCCTTGATGTAAGTTGCTCAGTCGGGTTTACGGGCTACCTGTTTCGAACCTGACCCATACTGGTGTAATCATGGCTGACTCCCTCAAACTCGCGGTTCTGATTGACGCGGACAACACGAATCACAATGTCGCACAGGCGCTGTTCGATGAAATCGCACGCTTGGGGGAGGCGAATGTGCGCCGTATCTACGGTGATTATACCCGATCCGAAATGCAGGGGTGGGAGAAGAAGCTTGCCACCCACGCGCTGATCCCGACGCATCAGCCGGCATATGTGAAGGGGAAAAACGCCTCTGACATCACGATGGTGATCGATGCGATGGACCTGCTGCACAAGGGCAATGTGGACGGGTTCTGCCTGATCTCCTCCGACAGTGATTTCACCCGTCTTGCGCAACGGATCAAGGAGGAGGGCGCAGTCGTCTACGGCTTTGGCGAGCAGAAGACTCCCGAAGCGTTCCGCGCGGCCTGCACCCGGTTCATCTATAACGAAAACCTGATGAATGGCGCGGCCGACGCGGGCACGCCTGAACGGCGTAAGACGCAGGCACCCTCCGCCGCCGTGCCGATCATCCGATCCGCGATGGCGGAGCTTGAGGGTGAGGATGACTGGGTGTCGCTCGGCGTTTTGGGACAGCGCATCAGCAATGCCCGCCCGGATTTCGATGCGCGGACCTATGGGTGCCCCAGCCTGTCCAAACTGGTGCAGAAGACCGGCGCGTTCGAGTTGAGCCGCGACACCGGCAACCACGTGGTCGTGCGTCGGATAGACTGATCCGCACTTGCCTGAACTGCGGGGCGGTCGCCATTCCGTGAACTTGACTATAAAAACCTGACTATAAATGAAAAGGGGCGCCAGTTGGCGCCCCGTTCCGTCTGATGGTTCTACCGGATCAGGAGAGAGCCTTCTCCAACTCAGGCACGGCGTCGAACAGGTCTGCGACCAGGCCATAATCCGCAACCTGGAAGATCGGTGCTTCCTCATCCTTGTTGATCGCGACGATGATCTTGGAATCCTTCATCCCGGCCAGATGCCTGTCTCTTATACACATCTCCGAGCCCACGAGACCGTACTAGATCTCGT
>OJEN01000009.1_pt1 | contig 123080 bp, 109 predicted proteins | sample 1593351 | NCBI WGS metagenome assembly OJEN01 (sample SAMN05416777, study PRJEB24817) | seawater metagenome | isolation source: Sea water | place: Canada:Atlantic | collected 2013-11 | reverse complement strand
CGCCGGATATTGAAGAATATATGGGCGATGATGTTAGCTACCATATGCGTCGACTCTTAAATAAGCCGATAGAAATACTCGGTACAACTCGGCAGTATATTAAAGGGAACTGGAAGTTCTACGCTGAAAACACCAAAGACCCTTATCATGCAAGTTTATTGCATCTCTTCCATGCAACCTTTGGGCTATATAGATCTTCACAAAAAGGTGAGTCCATCGCCAACAACGACTATCACTCGGTCCTATGGGCAAGTGGTGGCACGGAAGATGAAACTGCTCTTGATGACATGAAGAAAGATAAGCTTAGAACGCTTCAAACTGGTGAATACGAGCTTAAAGATGCCTCTATATTAGCTGGCAAACAAGAATTCGAAGATGGCGTGACGTTAGTTATCTTGTCACTTTTTCCTTCATTAGTTGTACAGCAAATTCAAAATACCCTCGCTTTTCGGCAGATCTTACCGAAAGGTAAGGATGAATTTGAGTTAGTTTGGACTTACTTTGGTTATAAAGACGACACCGAAGAACTTAGAAATATTCGTTTAAAGCAATTTAACCTTATTGGACCTGCTGGACTTATCTCAATGGAAGATGGCGAGTCAACAGAATTGTGCCAAAATGCCATTATCAGGGATGGTGAGTTTACAAACGTTATCCGTATGGCTGGTGATGAAGCGAAGGGAGACGACCACCTTGTTACTGAAGGTTTGATCCGGGGCTTATGGAAAGGTTACCGAGAAATAATGGACTTCTAAACCCTACTCTCGCAGTAAAACAAAAGCCTCTAGTGCCTTGCATTAGGGGCTTTTTTTCATCGCTTTAAAAAGTTTTGAATCTATCTAATTATAGTTTACAGTAGGGCTTATAATAAAAACGGCGTTGCCTGCTATGCAAAAAAACAAAGCCGCTTCCAACTGTGTCGAATGTGTGCTCGCAAAACAATGCGTCCCTTCTGGAATGCCGGCCAACAAGCTATTTCGCTTTGAAAATATAGTCCAAACTAATATCCCATACAAAATGGGCGAGGCATTATTTCAACAGCATACTGAAACAAGCTTTTTATATGTTGTTAAGACAGGTTCATTTAAAACAAAAATGATTTCACCTCATGGCACCGAACATGTACACAACTTCTTTCTGCCCGGTGAAGTCATCGGTCTGGACAGTGTAGGGCTTGGAATGACACTAAACAGTGCTGATGCCCTTGAAGCCAGTTTAGCTTGTAAAATAGACTACCCCTCGCTGCGTATGTTGCGTAAGGAGTTTCCAACCTTGTCTGACTTCTCAGTGAAGCTGTATAGCACCGCCTTAGCTTCTATGAGTCGCGTGCAAAACATCATATCCCTACAGTCCGCCTCGTCTCGATTAGCAGCCTTTTTGATTTTATATCATAGTCGTATTTCATCCTCTAATTTACAGTCATCCTCATTTCAACTACCGATGACTCGCCAAGATATTGCCAGCCACCTTGGACTGGCTGTTGAGACAGTCAGCCGGTCTTTTTCCAAACTCATTGATACCGGCTGCATTAATAAGGATGGACGTAAAATTCAAATTTTAGAACTTAAAAAATTGGAGCAACTTGCAAACTCATCTGCCCGCTAAGGGGCCTTAGTGACATATATCAAATTCAAAGACAAAAACAATAGGTCACTTTTAAAAAACTATATATATTCTTTTTACGATTAACCAATAGGAGAGAACATGTCGCAAATACCTAATAACAATGCCACACTAGAATGGCCGGCTAAATATAATGAAGTACCTAAAGAGGTTTTCGAGCGGGCTGATTTATGGCCAAAAGAACTTGAAAATATCTTTTATGGTGCCGAATGGCACCCAATCGTTCATCAAAGTGAAATCCCAAATATCGGCGATTATAAGGCTGCTGATTTGGGTGAAATCCCTGTTTTTGCTGTGCGCGGTGAAGACAATAAGATCCGTATCTTTCAAAACGCCTGTACTCATCGAGGAACAACCCTTGTTACCGAAAGTTTAGGCAATAAAACAGAATTTGAATGCCCTTACCATCGTTGGCTATTCAGCCCTGAAGGTGAGTTAGTCGGTTGCCCAAATAGCCGTGAATTTACACCCGATTTTGACAAGAAAAACTTTAGTTTACCCACCTTCCGAACAGAAGAGTTCTGTGGCTTATATTTTATTACTATGAGCGAAACAGTTGCTCCTCTTAAGGAATATCTCGGTGAAAACTTCTACGAACCTCTTAGTCGAATCCTTGGTGGCGATGGGCGTTTAAAGTTCATTGGCTATCAAAAAGTTCATTATGACTGTAACTGGAAAGCATACTGCGATAACGATGGTTATCACGCTCCACTCCTTCACCTAGCTTTTAAAATGCTTAACTGGCAGGGTGGCAAAGGTGTTCAAAATGTATCTGAAAATGGTCATTTATCCTTTGAGTCTGAACTTAAAATCCCTGATGACATTACGGCCCTAAAAGACGCCTCTATATTAGATTTTAAAGGCACCGAAACCAGTACAGGCTCCATTGTACAAATGCAATTCCCTCTTACTGTTTATTCCAAACATATGGATATGCTAAATATTCGTTATGCTTTTCCTAAAGGCCCTAAAGGCATTGAAGTCCATTACGCATATTTCACTCATGAAGATGATGACGATGAAATGATTGCGCATAGAATTCGCCAATCTAGTAACTTGCTTGGCCCTAGTGGTTTAATCAGCATGGAAGATGCCTCTGTTTTTTCCCGCATTGATAAGGGTAATAAAACACCTGGCATGGCAATATTCCAGAAAGGTGTTAAAGACGAATACCAACTTGAACTTCAGGTTGGGCAAAATGATGAATCTGGAAACCTACCACGTTGGGAACACTATAGAAAATTAATGGGCTTTAAGAGGGCAGAAGCATGAGCGAGATTGAACCTAACGTAATTTTTAGTATTGAGAACTTAAATAGAGACTATATTTGTGCGCTCGACAATTTAGATATGGAAAAATGGTTAGCCTGTTTTAATAAACAAGGCAGCTATACTTTGATTTCAAATGAAAATGAATCTAAGGGTTTTCCTATTGCCTTTATGCTCGATGATAAATATGAACGTCTGCAAGACAGAGTCACACAGGTCACGGTCATTCAAAATGATTCAACTGAACATTATCAAATGAGACACATGACTCAGCTGACTTCTATTAAAGATTTAGGCAATAATCGTTACCAAGCTAACTATAATTTTTCTATTTTCTACACCCAAAATCTTGTTGAGAAAAGTGAACTTTTATGTGTTGGCCGATATGAAGATATCGTATTAGTTGAAAATGGCGCCAGCTTTATTCAACGTAAAGCCGTTGTTGATACTAACGTATTACCTCGTTATGTTCCTTACCCTATCTAAAATATAACGAGCACAAAAAAAGCCTCAATATTTTAAATATTGAGGCTTTTTCTTTTCTGCTTTTTACTCTGGTCGTTTCCCAACACCAATACCGCCATCAGAATTGATGACCGTTGCGGTAATATATTTAGATTGTTCTGATGCTAATAATAAATAAGCCCCTACATGATCCTCGGGTTCAGCTATGAAACCCATCGGCGTCATATCAGCAATGATTTTATCAATGCCCGGTACTTCGTTTAGCTTATTCTCTGCCTGACCTGCTGCATTACTACCACCTAAGTTTGTTACCGTACCACCTGGCGCAACACCATTAACTCTAATATCTGGTGCCACTTCATAGGCAAGTTGCTTTATCATGCCAATAACAGCATGTTTAGAGGCAACATAGATTGGTCCGCCACCACCGGTATAATAGCTTGATGTGGATGCTGTAAAGATCATATTACCTTTTGTTTTTCTAAGCTCAGGTAACGCCGCTTTTGCACCTAATAAATATCCCTTAACGTTAACCGAAAAAATTTCATCGGCAATTTCTTCAACCTTATCTTCAGGTTGTGCTTCTAGGGGTACCATATAATCCCAAATGCCTGCATTACCAACAAATACATCCAATTTTCCGAAAGTAGAAACTGCTTTTTCAACTGCTACTTTGTTTGACGCTAATGACCGGACATCTCCGACTATACCCACAACAGAACCAGCGTATGTTTTTTCTAGTGCATCAATACCTTCCTGTGATCGATCCATCACACATAATTTTGCACCTTCTTCAACAAATCGTTCAACTATTGCCAAACCTATGCCTGAGGCTCCCCCTGTAATCAATACTACTTTATTATCTAACCATCCCATTGCTTATACCTTTTTATTAAAATTAAAGAAATTCATATTATCATCGAGTACAACACGACTACCGTTCGTCATTAAGCACTCAAGCTCTCGATCGCCTTTTTTAATTTTACCTAAATAACTTTATACCTAACAGTAAAATGCTTTTATCTACAAAATCGAGAAGGAATCAAATTGTGAGGTTAAACCCACTCCAACCTTAACGATACTTATTTATAGTCGACCGACTACTTCTATCTTACTAGCAATATATCAACACATACACCTAAGATCTTAACCAACAATTGTTTTTTACTGTGCGGCCTAACTCTTAGATCCTACTGAGTTCATGCAATATTCACATTAATTAATAACATATTCGTGTATTGCCTCAATTTCTTCCTTTGATAGCTTATTGCCCCAGGCTGGCATAGAACCCTTGCCATTAATCACTGAATTAATAAACCTTGCCTTATCATTCTTCGGAAATGTACGAAGGTCAAATGTCGTTCCCGACGTTTTCATTTCCACACCATGACAATGAGAGCAGGCTTGCTCGTATAGCTCAGCGCCTTTTTTAACCGTGCTTGACCATGACTTTAGCTTTTTACTTACTGCCTGTGCATCAGGGGCTTTGGGTGGCTGAATCGTTTCAGCATGGACTGTACTCGTATCCCCACCATTTCCTAATTCAAAGACCCAAACAGATCCACCTGGGTTAATGTTTTTTAGGTTTATATCATTTGATAAGCTGTTGTAAACGCCACCAATACCACTGGCAATAGCAATATATTGCTTACCTTCTAATTGATAAGTAATTGGCGGTGCGATAATCCCAGACCCTGTACGGAACTCCCACAGTTTTTCTCCAGTCTGTGCATTTAATGCATATAATTCTCCAGTTTGTGCACCCGAAAAAACAAGGTTACCTTCCGTGACTAAGGTCCCACCATTCATAGGAATAGCTGTTGGGAATTGCCATTTTGCTTTACCCGTTAATGGATCAATCGCCCTTAAATACCCCTTGGGCCCTTCTGGAAAAGCCCATTCAAACCGTGCTCCAATATAAAAAACACCTTTTTTATAGGGCTGCTCAACGGGGGTATATTTCCAGCCGATATTAAAGGTATTAGCATATGCTAACCCTGTTGTTGGGCTATAAGACATCGGCGCTAAGTTTTTACCACCAAAAGCCGAGGGCCATATCTCGGTTGTTTCTCCCGTCTTAATCATGTTTTTAACGCGCTCAGATATGATTGGTCGCCCTGTCTCCATATCAATTCCATCAGCCCATGTCACTTTATCAACAAACTTATTCGCCCTTAATAACTTACCAGTGCTACGGTCAAGTACATAAAAGAACCCATTCCTATTGGCTTGTATCAAGACCTTCCGTTGTTTTCCATCAACCTCAATCTCAGTAAGTATTGGGTCATTAACAGCGTCATAATCAAAGCCATCATTTGGGGTAAATTGATAATGCCAGATCAACTCACCCGTTTTAGGTCTAATAGCCAACATACTTTGCGTATATAAATTATCTTTTGCTCCTTCTCTCATATTCCAAGGCGACTTATTACCCACTCCCCAATACACAAGGTCTAGTTCTTTATCATACGAGCCTATCAACCATGTCGGCCCTCCACCATGCTCCCACTCATCACCTTGCCAACTCTCACTCCCCTTTTCTCCCGGCTTGGGTATAGTATGGAAGCGCCATAAATGTTCACCTGTTTTTGGATCCCAGCCATCTAAAAACCCCCTAGCACCAAATTCTCCTCCTGCCACGCCAGTAATCACTACGTTATTGGCAACAAGCGGGGCACTGGTCATTGAATAACCAAACTCAATCTCTGCTGTTCGTTTTTCCCAAATGGTTTTTCCATTTTTTGGATTAAGGGCTAGCAACCTATTATCCGGCGTGGCGCGATACAACACATCGTTATACCAAGTTGCCCCTCTGTTCGTAACACCACAGCAAGTTAGTGTTTCTGCAGGGTATTGAATGATGCTTTTCCATATTTGACGACCAGATCTTGCATCGACTGCATATGTCGCGTTATGGCTTGTAATATACATAACCCCATTAATAACTAACGGTTGTGTTTGCTGTCCTCTATTATCACCAAGGGATAACACCCAAGATGGTTTCAATTGATGCACATTGCCATCATTAATTTGTGTTAGAGGTGAATAACGCTGTAAATTTTGTTCAAGACCATAATAGTGAACACCGACATCTTCTGGTACTTCATTTATTTGTCTGTTTATTTGTTCAATAGCGCTTTTTGGAACTAATTCTTCTTCTTTATTGGTCGTTTTATTTTGTTCATCACAAGCACTTAAGATCAATAACATAAAACAGAACAGTAAATTTTTAATTATTGTATTCATTCCTCTCCTTTTTTTTGTAAATATACTATTTAATTCGCATCTTATCGCCTAGTTATATTTCATGTCTTAATGACATAAGGCATAAAAAAAGCAGTGAAACTTTCGTTCCACTGCTTTGATTATTAATGCTTAATATTAAGTGATTCTATTACTGATAATCTCTTAATTGGTCTACATCAAACATTGACTCATCTACAACCACATCTAGGTCTTCCCATGTTGCAGTCATATTCATAGTCGTTACACGATGAGTAACATTATTTCTAATTATAATACCGCCCCAGTTGCCTTCACCTGTAGATGGCTTCCAGTCACGTTTCTCATCATAACTTTTGAACATATTGCCACGTGGGTCCCATGTGATGTGTCGACGTGTGTTGTAAAACTCTTTATCAATCCACGCATGACGCTTAGAGTATTGATATTTACCTGATTTATCAATAATTTCAAGTTTCCATGTTGGACGAAGTTCAACTTCCATGTATTCAATAGCACATTTATCTTCTGTTAGAACCATTGAGTTGTATGCATGTACAGTCGAAACTGGGGTTAGTACAAACTCTTCACCGATAAGGTTATAATCAAATTTCTTAATATCAGTTTTTACCCAATAAGAACGCCAATCATCCCAAGATAATTCTAGACCTGATGCTAAAGGATCTTCTGAATCTGAACCTGTTAACAAACGAGTTCTACGTAAGGTAGGAATGAATACTTTAAAGTCATCTTCTTTACTGCCTGAAGCATAACGTTGGCGTACACCTGCTAAACCACGTACATCATTTGGTTCAAAGAAAAATATTGCACCACCTTCAACCATTTCTTCTTTACCAGGAATGTCTCCTAAAGGCTCGATTTCTGTTCTGTTATGAAAATGCCACCACCAAAGATCTGCCTTATATTCTCTATCAGGCTCACCTTCAGCCGTACATGAATATAAATAAACAGGACTAAACTCCAGTGTTTCAATACCCACAGAATTTGCAACCAAGTTCCAGTTTAGTTCCAAACCATTTTTAGGATTAATAAATGGGATTGCTGAAGCACCTGGGCCAGACAATAAAGCATAAGACCCATCGTCATAAACCATTTGACCATCTTCATCAAATTTAATGTTTATGTTTTGTTCTTTAAGTGCTTTAGTATTTTGTAAATATCCATTATGCATATAATAGGTATTTGTTGGCACGATTTTCATTTTCTTAATGCCGCCCCATGATCCGCCAATAGCATCATAAAGCTCTTTAGTTAAGTATTTAGCTAGCCAAGGGTAATCAGCCTTATTTTCGCCTGTAATTACTAGTCCTGGCTTTAAATCTTCTGGAAATGTTTCTTTATCCATTAGGTCATATGCATCATAACCACGTAAGTCTTTCCATTCTTTTGCTAGTTTAATTGCTTTAGGGTCTGAGATTAATTCAATCCATTTATTATAATCAGCATTATTTTGTTCTGATGCAAAAGCTTTCCAAGCTTCTAATGCACGATTGGTTTCTGCCATTGCAGGTGCAGTTGACATGCCAAGCCCAAGCGCTATGCCGGCAGCTGCCAGTTTTATTTGTAATCTTTTATTTTTCATTTATATCTCCATTACCCTTATTTCTTAATTTAATTCACTTACATTATTAATAACTACCTACCACTTTTCAATAAGTGATAGGTAGTTATTCTAATTACTTAGAACTGGTACGTTAAAGATACTTCAACATAATCTGAATTATTAAAAGTACCAATTGGTGCGCTTTCTTTGTTGCCAGAGAAATGAGCGATTTCTACACGTGGACGCCATGAATCGCCAAAGTAGTTAAAATCAATACGTTGACGGTAGTAATCCCCTGAACCTTGAAAATCACGTATATATAAACCATCTAGTACTAAACGTTGGTTATCTAATGGTGCATTCCAAGCAAATGTTACAAAGTTTTGATGATCTTGTATTTCAGTAAAGGCATAGGGTGATTGTTGCAATAGGCCTTGATCTGAATTATGAGTGTAGATATCAAATAATTGTAAGCTAGTGAAGATAGATTTAGCTTGTGATTCCCAACCCGGTACCCATAATGGGAAATCGAAGCCGATCATGGTTGAAGTAATATCTTCTTTCACAATATTACGGCTAGCTTCTACAGCTAGTACACCTGAACCAGTTACTTCACCCGCAAAACTACCATCAAATGGTCCGAATGTTGCGCCTGGATTAACTCTAGAACGATTAAATGGACGATCAAACTCATGTGACATTTCTAAACGTACAGTTGGCGCAGAGCTTTTGCGTCCAATTCTGATAAAGTCACTTAAATCACGTGCAAAGGTAAACCCAACCATCAACTGGCGATAGTCATAGTCTAATTCAACTTCACCGTTAATTGAACAAGCAGGTCCAGGTATACCGTTAAAAGGATCACCACAGCCAAACCCTGCAAGTGGGCTTACAATTGGAGCTGGACCTCCTTTTGCAAACGCATCTACTGATTGCAGCCAATTTTGGTAACCACCTGCTCCAAATATAACAGCTTCTGTAGTTGCTGCATTAAATGATGCACCCACTGAATTACTATTACCGGGAATTGATGGTATTTGTGTTCCAACACTTGGATCATTGAATCCATCTCCGACAATTAATGAAGAGCCAATTAGCTTAGATACTGGTAGATCTTGTTGTCCGTAAAACGCATTTATGGTTGCAGAACCACCCAGTGCTCCAAACTTTAAGCGCATTGACCATTCTGCATCCGATAAGCTGAGGCGGTTTGGTTTATTGTCATATAAATTAAAACCAATTCCAGCTAACCCCGGTCCATTTTCTGTTGTGTCATTCACGTCAGCCCAATCTAAACCAAAAATACCGCCCGATGTCTCATCGCCTGGTGTTGGGTTGTTAATGATGAAGTTAGATGTTTGAACTTCTGGTACGAAGTTAATTTCCAAAGATGGGTTTTTCATACCAATAGCTTTAAACGGCCCGTCTATACCCAATTTTCTGAAGTTAAAATCAGCTGAAACCATTAAAGCTGGTAAGCGAAGCTCATCCGAGTCCGTAAATGCAAAACGCTGGCGTAGGTCTTGCGCATGCAACACGTCCATTAATCGTAAACCATCTGATTGACCCCAGCCACGTTGGAAACGACCTGCTTTTACTGAAAAACGGCCTTTTCTGTCTCGGTACTTAACGGATAATTCACGAACAATATCTTCCCAATCTTTTAATACTTCTAATTCATCGTCCATCTCAGCACAATATGCGTTGCCTGAGCAATTACTTGAGTTTAGATTGAAGTTAGCATTTTGCGTAAAAGCGCCCGTACCTGGCACGATTGCACCATTGACTTGATCGGGTAAACCACCATTTGGTGAGTCATAGCTGGTGAACTGTGAAGACAAATCACCACGTAGCCAGAAATTCCCAATGAAACTCCACTGTCTATTCGGGCGGTACGTTGTTTTAGATTCTATAATCCAGTTTGCTGGCCCTGCTTTATTGCCTTGATCTGGTAGATCGTATAGTACAGACGCTCCCAACTTAATTCGACCACTTTGAGTTAGGCCTTTAATGCCTGTATCTATCGCCATAGCAGGTGCCACCATGGAGACACCCAGTATAGCCGCTAGACTTATTTTTGTTATTTTCTTCATCTTTTCCCCTTTATTATTTACAGTAATACATTTCTAACACTTGGTTTATACGTCATTTCACACAGATAAACAACGTTTTTTGTCATTTTTACAACAACGTTGCTTTATTGCTGCGCAGCATTTTCTTTTATTTTAAACAATGCCTTAGGATGAAAAGCGGCAATGGCTGCAGGTACGAATAGTAACGAACCTAACATGTTCATAAATAATACAAGTGCTAGCAACATACCCATTTCTGCCTGGAACCTTAATGGTGATGCAACAGCCCAAGGAATTAATGGCGCAATCATGGTAACCGCTGTAATAAATATCGCGTTACCCGATGTTAAGAAAGCCTGATGTATTGCTTCATGAACATCTTTTATCCCTAGGTTTTTATATTCTTCTTTAATTCTATCAATCATATAAATACCGTAGTCCACACCTAAACCTACACCGAGTGCAGCAAGTGGTAATGTACTAACGTTTAAGCCCACTTCTTTCCAAGCCATAAAAGCGTATGTCAATGAGTTAGCAGTAGCCAAACTAAACAATAGAATTAAACCCGTTGTTACAGAACGATAGTACAAGACAATACAAAAGAAAATTACAAATGCAATTGCAACCATCGTCTTCACATTTGAATTAACAATTTCCTCATTGAGTGCCTCAACAATACCAACTTGTCCACCCATATAAAGGAACTTTGCATCACTAACAACTTCTTTCTCATTAGCAAAGAAAGCATCCAGATTATCTCTTAGCTTTTGGATTGTTGGACGACTATGGTCTTCTAAGAAAAAGGAGATGTTACCTATTTCCCACTCTTTATTTGTATAAGCCGCAAAGTCTCCAGGCTCACCTCTTGAACGGAACATATAAATATCAAAACCAACTTCTTCTGCCGTGTCCGGTATGATCGCGTATGAAGGATCCCCTTCAAAAAGAACAGAGTTAATCAATTTAATGATTGGTACCAAGCTAATAGCAGGACGTACTTCTGACATATGCTCATACACATAACGATCTAACGCTTCTGTTTGATGATAAACAGATGGGTCAAGCATGGTGTCTTTTTCACCCTCTACATACACCTGCATAATATCGGTACCTAAGAAGGAAAACCTTGTATTAATTGACTCTACATCTTTATTAAAACGAGCTTCAGGCCACAGAATTGCACTACCTTTTGTATCACCTACAGTTAGATTTTGTGAGTACCAACCACCCATTACTAACAATAAAGCAGTAGCACCAACCATCGTCCAGGCATGGTCTTCCATATTGATAACCGCTCCCCAAAGTTTATTGAGAAGAATTGAACCTGTTTTATGTGATTTAGGTGGTTTAATCAAACACATCACAGAAGCAGCGAATATCAGCGCTGGAACAACTGAAAGTAACCAAAGGCCACAAATAACCGCTAGCGACTCAATACTAGGTATTGCTACCAAGCCCAACACACCAAAACCAGCTGCATCTGTAATAATCGCAGCGGTACTTGGTACCAATAACAATGCCAAGCCGTCTCTAGTAACCTCGCGACAATGTGAAGGACGCTCTTCACAAGCAGCAATATTGTCTAAAATACGCGTTGTAAACTGTACCCCATGCGACAATACAATAGCGAAAATAAATGCTGGAAGTAGGATAAGCAACGGATCTAAATTATAAGAAACCGCACCCATTGCACCTAACCCCCAGATGGTAGCAACTGTTGCAGTAAACATTGGGATAAACACCCCAACCCACGTTCTAAAATACATGAACAAAATTACTGCAATAATCAATAGTGATGCTGCCAAAATATTGAAAACTGAGTCAAGTGACTGATAAATATACCCAAGAAGAATTGGACGACCAACAAAGTTGATTTCTAAGTCTTCCCCTTCATACTGCTCGCGCAAATCTAGGAAAAAGTTCAAAATCTCTAACTTATCAGCTTCGTCTCTAAAGTCTGCAATAACTATCGCCGAAGTCTCATCGTTAGATACTTGAAGGCCACGATATTGCTTATTAACAAACTGACGCATCCGTGTCATTTCTTGTTCAGTTTTAGGTAAGTCTGGCCATAGAAGCGCATCCACGCCCACACGACCCCCACCACCAGAAATGGCTTTAGTTTTCCTTAATACTAAAGACTGACTTAAGTGACGGTAAGTATGTTTATTGTAATAAACGTCTTCGGCTATTTGTTTGTACTTAGTTAAATAATCCAGGTTATAAATATTCCCTTTTTTATTTTTTACTTCAATTAAGGTTGTATTTGCACCACCAAACTGTTCACCAAACCGTAAAAATAATTCTACATTATTAGAGTTTGCGGGTAGCATTTCTTCAAGGATCACATTAAGTGACAAACCCTTATACGCATAATAGCCAGGAATAATAGTTAGCACCGTCAATATTGATGCAACTAGCACCGGCCTTCTTGAGATAAAGCTAGACAACTTATTAATCATTATTTTTCTCCCCAACGACTAGATATCAGCTTTACGTTCTCTGACTCAGCTATATTTAGTTTTTGTCCAAAGGACATATCATTCAAATTACCTTTTACGATCATTCCACGTAAACCCGCAGCCCAGATTGTGCCCGACTCAGTCACATCCACACCGCCAATCCAAGTATAAGGCAGTGGGAAGCCTTCTTCAGGCATCAAGTTTGTTACTGTATATGTAGGCTCTGTAACGACTTCTACCGTAGCATCATCATTTTCTATTGCAGCTGTAACTTCCTTTTCAGCTTCTGAGACTTTAAACATAACCGAAGCACCTACCACAACAACTTCATTGCTCGCTGTTGCTGATACATCATATAGGTGATTGCTAAGACCACTGTTTATTTTTGTAATGTAGTAGTTGGTATCCACTTTTGGTAATGGCTCTACATGCTCAGGTACATACTCTCTTTTTTTACGAGCTGCTTTCTTTCTTGCTTTTTCTTCTTTTTTTGCTTGCAGCGCTTGCTCAATCGCCTCTACTTCAGCCCATTGTTCATCTGTTGCCAAAGCAATACTAACCACACCCCCATCTAGACCTACTGCAATTGCCCCATCACCATGTGATGCTACTGAAAGCAATGTAGCTCTACTTGGGTTATAGCTAACCAACCATAGCTCACCTTTATTTTCAGTATGGGCAATCATGCCAAACTCACCAACTAAAATGGCACTATCTGCATCTTTAGCCACAACACCATGTAACCTTGGTAAGTCTCTACCATCAAAGCCTGTTAAAGTTTGCTTTTCCCAGTTTTTACCGCCATCTGAGGTATGCCAAATAGCCGCGCCATGTCCAACAGCCCAGCCATTATTTACGTCTGCAAATGAAATATCTCTTAAATAATTTCCTTCGTCTTGTTTCTGAACAACCCATGTAAAGCCACCATCTGCTGTGTGTAGAATGGAGCCTCGATGGCCTACCGCCCATCCATTGTTAGCATCTACAAAAGATAAGTGACGAATTAACTCATTGACACCGATATAAATAGCAGACCATGTTTCACCACCGTCTTCTGTTTTAAAGACAGAACCCGAATATCCCGCTATAAAACCAAGATTCTCGTTTACAAACTCAACCGCATAAAGGTTATCCGGCCAAAATCGTTGAAACTCACCTTGTTCACTTGACGTTCCGTTTTCTGCCGTTGCAATTCCTGTCACCAGAAATGCCAAGGCAAGCACACACAAAAGGCGTGCGCCTTTTATTCTTTTAAGATTTATCGATTTCACTATTTCCCCTCATCAGCTGAATCTATTAATTATTTAACTTCACTACCAATCAAACAAGCGTTCAAAACTATAATAATCCAGATATATTTGTCAATGATTTTTAACTAGAATTAGGCTAATAAAAGCCGCGCCAATTTTTACATTAGCCATATTTCGCTTATTTCTATACAGTATATAGTTGCTTTACTCATGTTTGCATCAACTTTTTTCATTAAACAAAGTTTTTAAATTTCGATTTTACTTGCAAACTATACTCTGCTAATTTCTGCAAACCATTAACCTCTTGGAACTTATATGCATACAAACTTGTCTGCCAATATTTATCAAACTGGTGATTCCAGTGTTTTCAAACTCGACACGACCCTTATCGAAAAGCCTAAAGCACAGCAAGTACTACTTAAACAAACTGCAATTGGCGTTAATTATATAGACACCTATTTCCGCTCTGGTCTCTACCCAATTGATTTACCCGCCACCTTAGGCGATGAAGCCGTTGGGGTCATTGAACAAGTGGGCGAGGGCGTTACCGAGTTTTCAGTTGGTCAACGTGTGGCTTATTCTGCCGCTAAGGGTGCCTACACACAATATAGGGTCATTGATATTAATGAACTGGTTCCTATCCCCGATAATATTGATGATAAATCGGTCGCCACCAGCTTGCTACGTGGTATGACGGTTGAATACTTATTTTGCAGACTACATGAATTAAAACCGAGCGATGTCATCCTCATTCATGCTGCCGCGGGCGGTGTTGGCCAAATTGCCTGTCAATGGGCCCGAGCTGTTGGAGCAACCGTTATTGGCACTGTTAGTTCTGCTGAAAAAGCCCGTATAGCGAAACGTAATGGTTGTGATTTTGTTATTAATTATACTGAACAGAATTTCGTTAAGGCTGTGGATGAAATTACCAACGGTCAAAAAGTAGATGTTGTTTATGATGGCGTCGGTAAAGACACCTTTACCCAATCACTTGATTGTTTGCGTGTGCGAGGACTGATGGTTAGTTTTGGAAATGCATCAGGTAAGCCCGACCCATTTGATGTCCTAGAGCTTTCAAAAAAAGGCTCGCTTTATTTAACTCGCCCAACTTTATATCATTACACTAGAAACCGACAAGAGATACTTGACAGTGCGGCCCGCTATTTAGCAATGCTTGAAAAAGGCCACATCAATATTCAAGTAGGGGAGAGCTTTGCCTTGTCTGATGTGGCCAAGGCTCACGACTATCTAGTTCAACGCAATAGAATTGGCAGCCCTGTGTTAATCCCTTAGCTTTGGTTTATGCGCTTTTAAACCCGCATAAAAACTGCCCATAAAAATTAAAACCATCCCAATTATTTGGTATTGATAAGGCATTTCTTCCAAAAACACGGCATTGATAATAATAATATAAACAGGCACCGTATTTAAAAACAATGAAGCCCGCGATGGGCCGATAACCTTCATACCCTTATTCCAAAATAACAATGACAACACCGTTGGCCCTACACTAATAAACATTAAGGCCCAGAATGCATTAACTGTTAAATGAGGTGTTTGTATGACCTTTGCCTCATATATTCCTAATGGGATCACCACAACAAGAGAGAGCAGCACACCTAAAGCCGTCAGGAGTAGGGGAGACATGCCTATCATCGCGTTTTTAGCAATAAGACTATAAATCACCCAACTGATGACAGCACCTAATACTAATAAATCACCAACATTAAAATTAAGCAGCAATAAATTGGTTAAATCCCCTTCGCCCAGTATAAACAACAAGCCAAAAATAGTGACGGCCGCTGCAACCCAATGATGATAATTTAATTTTTCTTTTAAGAAAGCCGCCGCCATAAATGCAGTCAGTAGTGGTGTTAAGGAGTTAATCAAGCCGGCATTGGTTGAAGTTGTCAGCCTTAAACCATAGTAGAGCAGGGACTGAAAAAATATAACGCCGAAAATTGCTAACGCGATAAACGTCCACCAGTTTGTAATATGCTTAATTTTTTTAAGCTCCCCTGTTTGTATCAGCAGTAATATAAAAATAAAGCCCCCAATCACCAAGCGTGTACTAACAATCGACCAGGGGCCTAAAAAATCGGCCAAATACCGACCCAAAATCATATTCCCGCCCCATAGCAACCCCGCAATATTTAACAGCACCACGGCTTTAAGTGTTTCATTTTTCACTGATTTAACTCCATTAAAAAACCCTGCTCTCGCAGGGTCTAATATACGGTATTAATAGAGCACTAACGGTGCTTTATTAATCTATTTATTTTAAAGGTAAACGTTCAGACTTTTATTTTTGAAGATATTTTGATCGAGAATAATTTTACGTTTAGCTAACTTCAACACACCGTCCACACGCCTTATCAGATCAGTCCGGTGACCTAACATCGTGTGTTCTTCGTCTTCATTAATATTTCTATGTACAGTCACTAAAGAATAAACCCTAAACTCATTTGGATTATCGGTTAGCTCAACCTCGATATTCGTTACCACATGGGCACTTCGAGTTGCTGGGTCTTCGGACCAACACGTACCTGTTTCGGTACGTATGATGCGTTTTACCAAACATTCCATATCATCGTTGTAATAAGCCGTGTCGTAAATCGTCGGCTCTTTCTCATTTTTACGATAACGTTGATAACGATATGGCATCCAATAATGAATATCTTCGGTTAACATCGTTAACCATTCTCTGAACTCTTCATTATCATGATGCCGTGCTTCACGGTACAAAAACTGCTGTACTTCATTAATCAACTCTAAAGAAGCGACCTTATTATTACTTGTTGTTTCGTTTGTCATCTTCAGCTCCCCCTAGACTGTTTTCTTGCCTGCATAGCGCGGCGTGTAGCGGGTAGGCACTTGATCCCAACTTTTCGCGTTCATCAAGTCAGCCCAACGCTCATAAAATTGACGTTGGTTAGCATCATTAAATTGACTAGCATAAACAATACCTGGCAGTTCTTCATGTTCAATTCTACGGTTTATTCCACAACCGTAATGCAGCTTTCCTCTTCGTGTTACTACACCTTTGTTAACGGATGTATTACCTTCCCAGTTTTCACCATCGTCCATTTCCAGCACACCAGCTGGGTTAAACGTTTGCATACAACCAATATTAATGGCTTGTTTAATTTCATCTGGCATATTTTTATTCACGATAGTCCACATCCGCATTTCAAATTTATGTGGACCTCTTGGTAACCAAACACGGAATGTTTGAATACCTGGTAAAAATGAACAGTTAGGAAATAGCGATACCGATGCCAAGGAACCGAATATTTTTGATCTCATTTCACCCAAGCGCTCTGCCATTTTTGGGCGCATTTTTTCATAATATTCAAGCACTTTAGGTTGACCTAAAATCGCAATATCGGCCAGCCCTTCGGTGCCAAATTCCCAACCATGACCATTCATACTGGCGTGGTAGCTATCTGTTGGATCAGCTGGTGGAAAGCCTTCATTGTTATTCATTGCCTTAAAGCCTGAGTCATGCGTCCATAGGGCGTGATAGGCATCCCCTACGAAATTCTCAACACCGAATTTCCAGTTAGCATTAATATAGTTTTTGATACCACCACCGATAAACTCTGTACCGCCGTCATCTTGGTCAAGCATGATATCCAAATACCATCTAAAGTCACCTAAGAACTCTTCAAGTGAGGGAGCCTCTTCATCAAATGTAGCAAAGATTAAACCTTTGTAGCTATCTACCCGAGCTTGTTTTAAGCCCCATTTACTTTTATCGATGTCACCTTCATCGTACACGTGCTCATTTGATAGACCTTTTAATTCACCATCGGTTCCAAACGCCCAACCATGATAATTACACGTGAAGTTTCGAGTGTTTCCATCATCGGCATAGCAAATTTTATTACCTCTGTGTGTACAGGAGTTAAGAAACACTTTCACACTTCCATCTTTTTGACGGGCAGCAATAACACCATCTTCACCCATATAGGTGGTATAAAAATCATTAGGATTCGGCATCATCGAGTCATGCGCAATAAACTGCCAAGCCTTAGCAAATATCTGCTCTAACTCTTGTTCATAAATCTCTTGCTCCCAAAAAATACGACGATCAACCCAGCCTTCCTTTAAATCCATATAGCGGCTGTAATCATTCTCAAGTCTTCTATTGCTCATACCTATATCTCCTCACTAACTTACACACATTTTTATCGTTATTTAAAGGCCAGCTAAAGGGTGCTACACATCTTTTATTTCTCTAACTAACCCCATTAAAACGCCTTATTCAAAATGGTCTTTGACTCATCAGATCACAATGATACAGCAATACAATGGCAATTAAAATTTAATTTAAATCAAAATTACATTGAAAAAGTTTTTTTTACATTTACTTTTGGGGTCAATTGCTAACCAATTCCACCGCCCGCTACATTCATCACTTCCCCTGTTATATACGACGCCTCATCAGCCGCTAAAAAGCAAATCGCTGCTGCTTCTTCTTCGGGCGTTCCAAAACGCTTCATTGGGGTGTCTCTAATCGTTTGATCATAAACGCCTTGCATACCGGCTTTATCTAACTCGGTTAGCGCATCGGTATTTCTTGGAATAGCTCGCTCTCCTTGATCAATTCCACCCGGGTTTACACAATTAACGCGAATGTTGTGCTCTGCCAACTCCATTGCCATACAAATGGTCGCTGCTTGAACACCCCCTTTTGCTGCGGAGTAGGGTACTCGGTTAATCCCACGCGTTGCTACAGAACCAATGTTAACAATAGCGCCTGACTGCTGCTCCATCATAAAAGGAATAACCGCACGGCAACACCATAGAGTAGGCCATAGTGATCGATTAATTTCTTTTTCAATTTGATCATCTGGGTACTCCCAAAATGGCTTTGCCCAAATAGTGCCACCAACATTGTGAACAGACACATCAATACGACCAAACTTTTCTATGGTTGTTTGCATAACGTGCTTGGCACCTTCACTGGTCTCTAGGTCTGCCATACATATTTCAGCAATACCCCCTTCCTGTTGTATTTGTTGCTGCACTAACAAAGCTTGATCTTCCACACGGTCGGCAATCATTACCTGACCACCTTCACGTGCAAACCGTAAAGCACAGGCTTTACCTATACCTTGGGCCGCACCGGTTACCACAACAACTTTATTTTCGAAGCGTTGGCTCATTTTTCTCCCCTATATTGATATTTACAGTCTAACGACAATTACTTACTATTGACTTTCCATTTAATCAAAATAATAGGACAAATGAAATGAGCGACATTACTTTATATGGCTTTCCAATCAGTACATACGTAAGAACAGCCCGCATTGCCTTAGCTGAGAAAGGTGTTGCTTATGAACTATTACCTTTTGAACCCAATACTGAAGAAATGATCGCTGTTAACCCGACAGGCAAAGTGCCTGCTTTTAAACACGAGGACTTTGTTTTATATGAAACATTAGCGATCACCAAATACATTGATCAGGCCTTTGATGGCCCAGCACTTCAACCTGCTGATGCTAAAGAGCGCGCAATCATGAACCAATGGATTAGTTACATTAACGCTTATGTTTTTCAGGAACTAATTCATGAAATTGCCTTATTTAGATTTGAAATTATGCCTTTAGACCAGTCCGTTCTTGATGCTGCAATCCCTAAGGCGAAGGCACATCTAGCTCTATTGGATAAAACGCTTTCCACCAACAATTACCTCACCGGCTCTCAAGCTTCTTTAGCCGATTATTTTCTTTATCCTATTTTAGCTTTTTTTGGCATGATACCTGAGGGCTCTTTATTAGCAGATTACTCAGGAGTAAGCGCATGGATGACTCGCATGGAAGAAAAATCAAGCGTAAAAGAATCCGCTCCTACACTTTAAGACACGTTTTAAGCTAACAATAAAAAGCCGCAATAGCGGCTTTTTTCATCTTTATACAGCACAAACACGTGTTACAGTTAAGTGACTTAAGCATCGTACTTCGTATGGCCCTTACTCTTTCAAAACGCATGTCTTTAAGACGCTTCACCAAAGGCGAAGCCCCTCAGCACTCTTCTATTCAATTAAATTACCGGCGTATCTTCATCCTACCGAATAAAGGCGGCTTATCACTGCTCGTCGTTATTTTATTAATGCTGATCGCCTCCATTAATTACAATAATAGTATGGGATTTGTCTTTAGCTTTCTATTGGCTGCTAGTGCACAAATGTCTACGTTTTATAGCGTTAAAAATCTATATGGGTTGATTATTTCACCGAGCAAAACTCCCCCTTATTATGCTGGCTCTAGCGGCCAAATGAAAGTGCTTATTAAGGAAACAAAAGGGGTTGAACGTTGGGCCATTAAAGCTTCTTATTTGCACCAACAAACTTTTTTTGATGTTCAAAAAAATCAAACTTTATTAGTTACATTACCGATCAAGTTTAAGCAACGCGGATGGCACACACTCGATACCATTACACTGTCTACTACTTTCCCTTTTGGGTTTTTTCGAGCTTGGTCACCACTACTTTTTAACCAAGCCATCTTAGTTTACCCCCAACCAATTGATAGTGGCTTATCGCTAGAAATTAACCAACCCGGCGACGAACAAAACAAAGCTGCCAGCAACCAAGTTGGTACCGATGAATTTATTGGCTTAAAACCCTATCAACAAGGGCAAAGTTATCGACAAGTAAACTGGAAAGCCTTTGCCGCTGAAAAGGGTTTTTACAGTAATCAATTTAGTGCTGAAGAGTCCATTTCTGTCTGGCTAGATTGGCATTTTTGCCAGCCATTAGACACCGAAGCAAAACTATCTCAGCTGTGCTTCTGGCTATTAGACTGCGAAGCCCAAGGCCTTGAGTATGGTTTACGCCTACCCGGTGTTGAGCAGCCGCCAAACCATGGCCATGCACACCTGCATACATGTTTAAAAGCGCTAGCCTTATACGGACATTCATAAATAACCATGCCCCTTCAGCCCACCATTATCAAACTACTCATCAGCATTGGTGTACTGCTAATCATTCCACATATTGGTGAACTTCCTCTCCCCTTTATAGTGATCGGTTTTAGTCTGCTAGCGTGGCGAGCACTAACTCTCTGGTTTCCTAATACTTTACCGAGTAAATGGTTGTTATTACCGCTTTCAATCGGCCTAGCTTTTTTTGTATTAAAAACATACGGCATGTCTCTAGGTCGCGATGCCAGTAGTTCTTTATTAATTATACTGATGGGATTAAAACTTCTCGAAAGCCGCTCTAGCAGGGACACGCAAGCAGTGATTTATTTGAATTTTTTTATACTCATTACTCCTTTTTTATTCGAACAATACATTGAAATTGCTACATATGCCTTCTGTGTGTTTTTCTTGCTTTTATTTTCACTGACCATCAACAATACTCAATGTCATCGTTTAAAAAACCCAGGCTTATTACGCATCTCGGCTGCCATCCTTTTTTTATCCGTTCCGTTAATGCTTATATTTTTCATTTTTTTCCCTCGTATGATTGGGCCTCTTTGGGCCATGCCAAATCAACAGTCTGCAATTAGTGGTTTAAGCGACACGATTAACCCTGGCAATGTTTCAAACTTAGCCCTCTCTGATAAAACAGCTTTTAGGGTACGTTTTGATGGTACAGCACCCAAACAAAAAGACTTATATTGGCGTGGCCCTGTTTTTTGGGAAACCGATGGACGTTCTTGGACACTAACGCCACCTAAATCAGACTCATTTAAACGTGCAAAAGCTATCAATAATGAAGGTTTAGATATTCAATACACCTTGATGATGGAACCTCATCATCAATATTGGCTTTTTGCACTTGATATCCCTGCAGCAGCACCAAAAAACGCCCGCTTAACGCATGACCACCAATTAATATTAAATAAAAAACTCAGTCGAAATATTTCGTTCAATATTCGTTCAACCTCGCAAAAAATCCAGGCAAAGCCGTCTGACAACGACCTGAATCGAGCACTCCACATACCCGATAACACAGACCCGAGGGTCTTCGACTTGGCAAATAAATGGCTTAAAGCCAATGCTGATAATCAAGGCGTTATTAAGCAAGCGCTTGAATTTTATAATAAAGAGTTTTATTACACACTTAAACCGCCTTCATTAGGCCAAGACCCTGTTTCAGAGTTTTTATTTGATACTAAACGCGGTTTTTGTGGCCACTTTGCCACCAGTTTTGCCACCTTAATGCGCGCAGCAGGTATTCCTTCTCGGCTTGTTGCCGGTTATCAAGGTGGCGTTTATAACAAAGTTGGAGACTTTTATAACATCCGCCAAGCAGATGCCCATGTCTGGGTTGAGGTTTGGTTAGAAGAAGCGGGCTGGGTTCGAATTGACCCTACTGCCGCCATCGCACCTAACCGTATTGAACACAGCATTGATCCTTCATCACAACAAGCTAATAGCGATATTAATTTTCTTATAACGCCCCCAGAGGGCTTCCAGCAATGGGCTCAACAGCTTAAATGGGCTCTCAATAGTTTAGATTATTATTGGCAAAACGCTGTTCTCGCCTATGGTCCAGAAAAACAACTCAATTTTCTCTCTAATCTTGGTATTTTTGACTGGAGAGGCATGGTGAAGTGGTTAGCGGTGCTAAGCGGGCTAGTGCTCATTGGCTCAATTGGTGCTGTGCTATTACTGCAAAAAAAATCTCATGATGCCGTTCAAACCGCATATTTAGTACTGTGTAAGTCATTAGCAAAAAGAATAGGGCAGCGCCAACCACACGAAACCACAACTGACTACTTTAACCGGGCCATTAAACAATACCCACAAAGGGCAGGTGACCTAACGACATTAAAAACACTGTATCTAAACACTCGTTATGGAAAAGAAGCCGAACATTCTTTTATTCAACAGGTAAAACACTTTCACTTTTAACTTGCTCAGCCTTTTCATCACCGTACTGATTATTTCGTTATGCCCCAAAAGCAAAGATCGATCAACACACTATTTAAAATAGAAACTAAAAATTCGCCTATTTAATGTTGTTTTAAACCTGTACTTATCGTCTTATATGCGCACTAAAACACTGTTTAAGCTGTGTCGTGATTTTGGAAGTTTTGCATTATAGTCTTCATCAGGGTGATGGTAACCAATCGCTAGCGCCACTTCACAACGGTAGTCGCCCAACTCTTTTTTAAATTCTTCGTTTACCAAATCCGCATCAATACCTTCCAAAGCCGTAGAGTCAATCTTAAGCCGGGCCAATGTATGTAAAGTATTCCCTAAAGCAAGGTAGGTCTGTGCTTTTGTCCAGTTGCTAGTATCCCCTGTTTCATCCGTATTGCTTTCAGCAAATCCAAAAATAGCAAAGGCTTTGTCGCGGTCTTCTTGCTTTATACGCTTATCTGCAATCCCTCTATCAACCACTTTTGCAAAATCATCACGAGTGTAACGTGGTTTGTGAGCAAACAGAATAATTTGAGAGCTATCGAAAACATGCGCTTGGTTAAACTGATATTTATGAGCAAATGTCCGACTCATACGTTGTCTTGCTTCATCGCTCTCAATAACAACAAACCGCCAAGGCTGTGAATTAATAGAGGAGGGTGATAAGCGCATTGCTTCAAAAAGCACCTTTAATTCCTCTTCGGGTATTTTTTTTGAAGCATCGTACTTTTTAGTGGTATGCCTCCACAACAGGCTTTCAATTATTGGGTGGGTCATCTTTTTACTTATACCATTATTAGAATAAATTTCTTTTCCCTTTTAGGGCAAACCATCAATATACCAAAGTATGAATGAACAAAGTGCCTTTGATTTGGTTTTATCTAAAACAGAGTCCTGTTTAAACGCCCTTCATTCACGCCTTCGCGTTATATCATTTGTTTCACCGATATCATCTAATACTAATATTCTCTGATATAATGCGTTGATTATAAAAAATAAAATTAAGGGAAACGGTTACTATAATGAATTCACTCTCTCAACGGAAGAGCCTCTTTCAAAAAAAACCTGGTTTAGCAGTATTTTTCTCAGCCTCGCATTAATCTCACTGTCCTCAGTTCCAGCAACAAAAACTTACGCTAGTGGCGTAAATATGGAAGGCCTAGGCATTCGTGCCATGAGCATGGGTAGCGCATTTATTGGTTTGGCAGATGATGCTTCTGCTGTCTTTTGGAACCCTGCTGGTTTAAGTCAATTAAAAGGTGCTGGTTATACTTTTGGCGTGTACTCAATGACAGCTGACGTTGATGCTAAAAACGGTGTTTCAAATAACTCACTCCCTGGTGGTGATTACGACCCCAATAAGGGCGATTTATTTCCTGGCTTTTACCCATCCGAACCGACTAACTTTGATGATGATGAAGAGCTTTGGTTAGGTGCTGCTACCATGCCATCGTTTCTTATATTTAAAAATTTTGGTCGCTATACACTGGCCGGTGGTGCCTTTGGTGTAGGCGGGGCATATTCAAGTTACAACGATAAAATATTTGATCCTGCTAATGATGCAGAAATCGAAGCCGATGTTTTTGCCGTTCTTGGCTTGATGAGTATCAACGGCTCTATCGGTTATCAAGTAACGCAGAAGTTAAGTGTCGGTTTTGGCGTGGCGATGTTAAGAAAGATTATATCTCTGCCTCTGGCTCCGACTGGAACTATAACTACGATGCAAAAATACGTAAATGGGGTTATGGTTTTCAAGGAAACATTGGTGTGCTTTATAAGTTTAATGAGCAGTGGAGTGTAGGCGCAATATATCGCACTGGCAGTGACATAAAACTAGAAGGTGATACAAAGATTAGGCTTAAAGGCGGCAGCAACATTGACCCATTTAAAACCAATGAAAAAAGTGATGGGCATACTGATTTTGAATACGGTGCTTCATGGGGTGTAGGTGTTGCATATAAACCTACAAAAAAACTTACCTTTACTTATGATTATCGAGAAAATGACTGGAGTGATTTCAACTGGCCTGGCTCTAATGCTACCTTTGATGAACCCGGAAAATTCTTACAAAATGTTGATGGTGACCCTGGCTGGAATCGTGCCCATGGTTATAGTGTTGGTACCGAGTACCTTCTAAATAACAAGATAACTTTACGAGCTGGTTATACCAATGAGTCTTCAGGTGTTCCTTCTGAGTTTGAGAACCCTGCAACCATTACCCTAGGTGATATACAAATCGCTAACGTAGGGATGGGATTTCAATACGACACCTGGAAAGTCGACGTCTTAGTGGGTACTATGTGGGGCGGTACTGGGTATGGTGTTGACCACCGTTGTTATGACTTTGGTATTAGCTTTATGCGTATGCTCTAAAGAGTCTATATTTACCCCTAAATAAAACGTATAAAGTAGACTAACTACGTCGATAGTTAACTCACCCAGATTTCTTTATTTTCCTATACAGAATGAAGAGAAAATCTCCCCTAAAAGATCATCCGGTGTCATTTTTCCAGTAATTTCAGATAACGCATTTTGTGCCAATCGCAAGTCTTCTGCAAACATCTCCCCAGCTTGATAATGAAGTAACTGGACAATACCATCATTTAAAAAAGCATGAGATCGAGTCAATGCATCTAAATGCCTACGACGAGCTAAAAATACATTTTTTTCTTCTGAATTAAACCCCATTCTTTCTTTCAGGTGTTGAGTTAAAAGATTTAACCCATCTTTATGTTTTGCTGAAAGCCTTATTATCGTTCGCCCATCTTTCGACGTTGTTTCTCCTACCTGCGTACCGGTAATATCCACTTTATTAAAAACTATCGTTACTGGAACTGAGGCGGGTATATCATTTAATAAAGACAAATAATCATCAGCGCTTGATTCTTGATCATCCACCACTAACAACACTTGATCTGCTTGTGAAATGGCATGTTTTGCTCTTTTAACGCCTTCTTGTTCAATAATATCGCTGGTTTCACGTAGACCTGCCGTATCAATAATATGTACTGGCATACCATCTAATTGAATTTGCTCTTTGAGCACGTCACGAGTCGTTCCAGCGACTGCTGTCACAATCGCCGTATCACGTTGTGAAAGTGCATTTAATAAACTTGATTTACCAGCATTCGGTTTACCAGCCAATACCACGGTCATCCCATCACGCAATAAACTTCCTTGCTTTGCCGTTTCTGTAATCGTTTTAAAGGCTTGTTGTAGGTTTGAGATTATTTTTTGTAGCTCTTCACCAGCTAAAAAATCAATATCTTCATCACTAAAGTCAATCGCCGACTCTACATATAAACGCAAGTGTGTTAATTGCCTTTGTAGATCATTAATTCGCTCTGAAAAAGCCCCTTGCAACGATCGTTGCGCTGATGAGGCTGCTGCCGCTGTCCCTGCATCAATAATATCAGCAACTGCCTCAGCTTGAGCTAGGTCTAATTTATTATTTAAAAATGCCCTTTGGGTGAATTCACCCGGTTCAGCAAGGCGTGCACCTAGGGCTAACACTCTTTTTAAAAGCATATCTAAAACAACTGGGCCACCATGCCCTTGAAGCTCTAAAGTATCTTCACCTGTATAAGAGGCTGGAGACTTAAAGTACAACGCAAGCCCACTATCAATAGTGCTATTATCGTTTGCTTTAAATAACTTGAAGCAAGCTTGTCTGGCGGGTATTTCACTGCCCAGTAGCTGCTGGCTAATTTGTTTTGTGTTTGTACCGCTAATCCTAATAATGCCAATTCCACCACGACCACTGGCTGTGGCAACAGCAGCAATAGTGTCGTTATTAGCCATCAATAAATTACTTTTCTTTTCCTGACTCTATACGTTTCATAATTACTGTCTGTTGAGCAATCGTTAGTAGATTATTTACAATCCAGTACAGCACTAAGCCTGCTGGGAAAAAGGCAAAAAAACCAGTAAACATAATCGGTAGCATTTGCATCACTTTCTTTTGCATAGGATCGACCGGAGCAGGGTTTAAACGCTGCTGGAAGAACATAGTGATCCCATAAATAACCGGTAAAATAAAGTACGGGTCGGCAGCAGATAAGTTATCAATCCACAGTGCAAAAGGAGCCTGTCTTAGCTCAACACTTTCTAGTAAGGTCCAATACAAAGCGATAAAAACAGGAATTTGAATCAGAATCGGTAAACAACCACTCAATGGGTTTATTTTTTCTGTTTTATACAGCTCCATCATCGCTTTATTCAGCTGCTGTTTATCGTCCCCATACCGTTCTTTTAATGCAACGATTCTTGGCTGCACCAATTTCATATGCGCCATTGATTTATAGCTTTTTTCAGATAGCTTAAAGAACAGTGCTTTGATGGTAAACGTTACCATAATGATAGCAACACCCCAGTTTCCTACAAAATCATAGAAGAAACTTAACAGCCAAAAAATCGGTTCTGCAATAATCGTAAGCTTACCGTAATCAACCATTAACTCTAGGCCCGGTGCAATTTCCTTAAGCTGCTCTTGTAATTTTGGCCCTGCAAATAATACCGAATTAATTGTTTTTCTCTGTCCTGGCTCGACAACTGTCATCGGTGAATAAGCGCCAATTACATACTTTCCAGCACTTAATGCTTTTGTATAGTATGTGTAGTTATTCTCTTTTTCCGGCACCCAAGCAACGCCGAAGTAATGTTGAATCATCCCTGCCCAGCCACCTGTGGCTTCTTGGCTAAGGTTTTCATCCTCCATATCATCAAAATCAATTTTTTGATACTTGTCCTCATCTGTATACAAAACACCACCAGTATACGTATAGATCATTGAGTTTGCTTTCTTATCAGCATAATCATTACGCTTTATTTGCAAATACTCTCTAGCAGACCAGCTATTAGAGCCGTTATTTTCTATACTTGTTTCAACATCAACTTTATAGCTACCTTTGCTAAACACATAGGTTTTAGTAACTTCTATACCGCTTTCATTTTTCCAAGTTAACGGCACCCGCAACTCATCACCTGTCATTACATATTGACTGTCAGATGCACTCCAAAGCGCGTGATGATTAGGGCTTTCACCATTTTGGACAATTAAGCCAGACTCAACAACGAATGTTTTGGACGGTGTGTTATTTAACAGTTGAACTGTTTCTTCTAAACCTTTCGTATCCGGATACTGAGTTAAATAAAGGTTAACTATATTGCCACCAACTTTATCAATTTTCAGCTCATATACGTCTGTAATAACCTCTATAACACCGCCGTTAAGCGCCAAATCCTTTGGTTCTGTCTCTTGATTAACACCGGTTGGTAACGGCTCACTTTTAGCAACATTAGGTACATCCGCTGATGAATTAACGCCCTCACTTTGCACTTGCTGTTGTATTTGTTGTGGTAAGACATAGTCTTTTTGCCAAGCTTGCCAAATAAGCACCGCTATAAATGCTAGCGCTGCAAAAAGTAATGTTCTTTGATTATCCATGAGTTTTATCTGACGTTGGTAACGGGTCTACACCACCCTTACAAAAAGGCTGGCAACGTAAAAGCCTTTTTAGTGTAAGGCTTATTGCTTTTATTGTTCTGTATTGTTGAAAAGCTTCAAGCGCGTACTGTGAGCATGTAGGGTAGAAACGGCAACGACTACCTAGCACTGGGCTAACAAAATATCGATAAAATTTAATCAAATAAATAAAGAGTTTATTCACTTTTCATAAACCTAATCCAATGTCTATTAATGGATGTTGCCAATTCTTTTTTACTTGCCGAAGCAGCCTTGTGGCGACATAAAATAACAAAGTCGTAGCCAGATAAGTGTTCTTTTTGCTGTCTAAACGACTCTCTAACTACTCGTTTAATAGCGTTTCTTTTTACAGCTCTTTTAACATTTTTCTTAGCGATTGCGAGGCCAAGCCTTGCTCCAGATAAGTTTTTTTTTCGCGCTAAGACAGTCAGCAAGTCATCCGTGCTTCTTTCAGCTCCCTTAAAAACGTTAGCGTATTCCGACGGGCTGTTCAGCTTGTGTGTTTTTGTAAACGCGTGCTTTTTTTCTTTTATTACGCTGATAAACGAGCTCGACCTTTCGCACGTCTAGCATTGATAATTTTACGGCCTGATTTAGTTGCCATTCTTGCTCTAAAACCGTGTGTTCTCGCTCTTTTTAAGTTGCTTGGTTGAAACGTTCTTTTCATGTTGAAATGTCCTATGAATGACTAATTAATAATATGACGAAAGATAGCTTTTTGGAGCTTGATTTTCTTTCGAGAAAAAGACTGGGAAGGTTAGTTTTATTTCTCTAAAAAGTCAATGTTTAAATAAAGATTCCCGCCGTAGTGTCGTTCTCTAATGAATCTTTTTTACTGTGGATAACTTTCCCTTTAAGGGGTATTCTTATAAGCCATTCGTTTCAATTTTATCAAGGATTAATGTGTCATCTCTCTGGGAGCAATGTTTACAACGATTAGAGGAAGAAATTCCCCCTCAACAAATAAATACCTGGGTTCGCCCTCTTCAAGCTCAAACTAATAATGATGAATTGCTTTTATTTGCGCCAAACAAATTTGTTTTAGATTGGGTTTCAGATAACTATATTGAAAATATAACTAATATAATCAATAAGTTAACTGAAAATAAAATTAAGCTTCATCTAAAAATAGGCAGTTCAAAAGTACAACCTTCGCCCGCTACTGTCAGTAAAAAAACGACGACTAAAGCTAATAACACACCCAGTGTTTCCCATAATCTTAATAGTGCCTTTACTTTTGACTCTTTCGTTATGGGTAAATCTAATGAGTTAGCCAAAGCCGCGGCTATACAGGTATCGGAGAACCCGGGTGTTTCATACAACCCGCTTTTTATCTATGGGGGAGTAGGGCTCGGTAAAACGCATTTAATGCACTCCATAGGCAATGCCATTCTTCAAAAGAACAAAAACAAACGTGTGTCTTTTTTATCATCCGAGCGCTTTGTATCCGGTATGGTCCAATCTTTACAGAAAAACACCATAAATGATTTTAAAAACTACTATCGTTCATTAGACCTATTACTTATTGACGATATCCAGTTTTTTGCAAAGAAAGAAAGGTCTCAAGAAGAATTCTTTCATACCTTTAACACTCTCATTGAAAACAATAAGCAAATCGTCCTAACCTGTGATTGCTATCCAAAAGAGATCAATGGTTTAGAAGAACGGCTTAAATCTCGTTTTGGTTGGGGCTTACCAATTCCCATCGAACCGCCAGACCTAGAAACACGCGTGGCTATTTTAAAAAGTAAAGCCGCGTTAAGTGGCGTTGACCTAGCTGATGAAGTTGCTTTTTTTATGGGCAATAGAATTAAATCCAATGTTAGAGAACTAGAAGGGGCCTTACGCAGAGTTTTAGCAAATGCGAACTTTACCGGTAAACCTATTACCTTAGATTTTACTAAAGAAGCACTCAGAGATTTGATTGCTCTACAAAACAAACGTATTAGCATTGATAACATTCAAAAAACGGTTGCTGAGTACTACAAAATAAGGACATCTGACTTATTGTCTGCTAAACGAACAAGATCAATCGCTCGCCCAAGACAAATAGCAATGGCTCTGGCAAAAGAACTTACTCAATACAGCTTGCCAGAAATAGGGAATCAATTTGGTGGCCGGGACCATACGACCGTTCTTCACGCAACACGAAAAGTAAAAGAGCTAAGAGACTCTGATCAATTGATTGATGAAGATTATATTAACCTGTTAAGAACCCTATCGCATTAATTAGGTGTAAGCTGTGGATAAAATTTGAGATGTTTTTACAAACAAGTTATCCACAATAGTTTTTATATTTAACAACAACTTTCAAAATAACGTAGGTTATTGATTTAAAATTAATAATTAAAAATACTAACCGATTTTTAATTCCTTATAATCATAATAAGTATTAAGAGATATGAAATTAAATATTAATAAAGAAGATCTATTAGAGCCATTACAGAAGGTTTTTGGTGTTATTGAAAGAAGACAGACCTTACCGATTTTATCGAATGTTTATTTATCGATTAACAATGGTACGATCAAATTCACAGGCACAGATTTAGAAGTACAGGTCAGCGCTAAATCCATATTGATAGGGGAAGATAGCTTTAATATAACGATTCCTGCAAGAAAGTTATTAGACATCTGTCGATCTTTACCTGATCACTGTGAATTAAATTTATCTTTCAATGATGGTGTTCTTATTATTAAATCAGGCAAAAGCAGATTTACACTTAGGACACTGCCATCAGATGAATACCCTCTTTTCGATGAATCAAGTTACCTAAATCAAATAAGCATTAACCAAGAGGTTTTATTAAAAGCCTTTAGTAAAACTATTTTTTGTATGGCACAACAAGATGTTCGTTATTATCTAAATGGTTTAATGATGGAAATTGTTGATGGTGAATTACAAACTGTCGCCTCCGACGGTCATCGGCTAGCGCTATCTAAAAATAAAATTGATAATGAAAACCAATCCATTAACCAGGTTATCATTCCAAGAAAAGCAGCCCAAGAACTACTCAGACTAATGGATAAATTTGAAGGTGCTGTTGAGATAAAGATCGCTAAAAACAGTATTAAATTCTCGTTGGGTGATGTTGAACTTAATGCAAAGTTGATTGATGGACGCTTCCCTGATTTTAATAATGTAGTCCCTGAACAAAGTAAACATAGCTTTAATATCAATAAGTTATCTTTTAAATCCGCTTTATCTCGTGTTTCCATTTTATCCAATGAAAAATATAAAGGAATACGTTTAGACTTATCAAACCAATTAATGACTATTAATGCCAATAATCCTGAACAGGATGAAGCCGAAGAAGAAGTAGTGGTTGATTACAATGGTGATGAGATGAGTATGGGCTTTAATTCAAGTTATTTAATGGATGCCCTAAATGTAATTGAATCGGATAATGTGTTAGTTTCTTTTACCGATACAAACAGTAGTTGCTTGCTTGAAAACCCAGAAGATAAGAGCAGTCAATTTATTATTATGCCAATGCGTATATAAACATTTTTACTGTAATTATTTTTCTTGTCTTTAGTCGATGTTCAAATTAAAGATGTTAGGAATATTGAAAATATAATATTCCAACCATCTCCTAAGCTTAATATTATTGTTGGGCCTAACGGGAGTGGAAAAACATCAATTCTAGAGTCGCTTTACATACTAAGTAGGGCGCGCTCTTTTAGAACGCAAAATATTACTAAGGTTCTCTCACATAATAAAGATAGCCTTATTGTTTTTGCCCAATTAGCTTATGTGAACGTTTCTCATAAGATAGCGATCAAAAAAAACAAACATAAAACCATTATCAGGATAAATGCTCGATCAGAAAAAAAATCTTCTGAATTATCCCGTCTGTTTCATGCACACCTTATCAGGCCCGAATCCCAAACATTATTAGAAAATGGTGGGGTTGGTAGAAGGGCTTTTATTGATACCGGTGTGTTCCACGTGAAACACTCATTTTTGAATATATCGAAGCAATATAACCACTTGTTGAAGCAGAGGAATAAGTTATTGAAAACCAAACAATTAGATACATTAACTGTTTGGAATAATAAACTGATTGAATACGGTACAATAGTCAGTCATGAAAGAGAGAAGTATCTTGAGTTGTTAAATAAAGAACTTAAAGGTATTGCCTGTCAGTTTATTGGTGATTCAGAGGTTACTTTAAATTACTTAAAAGGCTGGGATAAAAGCTTATCGTTTGAGGATGCGCTTAATAAAGCAAAGGACCGAGATATCTTGTATGGCTTCACTACGGCAGGCGCGCATAAAGCAGATATTAAGGTTCTGGTTAATGGAAGGTTAGCACAGGATTATTTATCCAGGGGGCAGATGAAACTGCTGGTCATTGCGATGTATTTAGCGCAAATTAAGTTAATGCGTGATCGAGTATCTAAGTCGGTTTGTGTGTTATTGGATGATTTAGGTGCTGAGCTTGATAGGGAGAATGTAAGAAAAGTAATGTTTTTTTTACAGAAACTAAATATACAGACTTTCGTGACGACAACAAATATAGATTTGTTTTTAGAGTTTATTGGTGCGAAAGAAACTAAGGTGTTTCACGTGAAACGTGGAGTTATGCAGATAGAGGATAGTTAAGTGAGCGAAGAAAAAAACAATGAGACTTATGATTCATCAAATATACAAGTTCTAAAGGGCTTAGATGCGGTTAGAAAGCGCCCAGGAATGTATATAGGTGATACCGATGATGGTTCAGGCTTACATCATATGGTGTTTGAGGCGGTTGATAATTCTATTGATGAGGCTTTAGCAGGCTACTGCACAGAGGTTGGTGTAATTATTCATGAAGATAATTCGGTTACTATCACAGATGACGGTCGTGGTATTCCTGTTGATATCCATCCCGATGAGGGGAGATCAGCTGCTGAAGTCATTATGACGGTGCTCCACGCAGGCGGTAAGTTTAATGATAACGCTTACAAAGTGTCCGGTGGATTGCATGGTGTGGGTGTGTCTGTTGTTAACGCGCTATCTGACGAATTAGAGTTAACTATAAACAGGGAAGGTAGTCAGCATTATCAGCTTTATAAAAAAGGTGAACCTGTAGAGCCGTTAAAAGTTGTAGGACCAACTGAAAAAACAGGAACAAGTCTGAGGTTTAAACCAAGTATCGGTACCTTCAGTAATATTGAATTTCATTTTGACTTATTGGCAAAAAGGCTACGAGAATTATCGTTTTTGAATTCTGGTGTAAGAATTAGGTTATCGGATGAGCGCACCGCAAAAGAAGAGATCTTTGAATATGAAGGTGGGATTAAAGCGTTTGTTAATCACCTAAATAAAAATAAATCTCAAATCCATGAAAATATTATTTATATCAACGTAGATAAGAATGATGTGAATGTGGAGGTGGCTTTGCAATGGAATGATTCTTATCAAGAGAATATTTTTTGTTATACAAATAACATTCCTCAGAGAGACGGGGGCACACATTTAGCAGGTTTTAGAGCAGGTCTCACTCGAACATTAAATCAATATATAGAAGGTAGCGGTCTAGCAAAAAAACAGAAGGTGACAACATCGGGTGATGATGCGCGTGAAGGGCTGACGGCAGTCTTATCAGTTAAAGTACCAGATCCTAAGTTTTCATCACAAACGAAAGACAAATTGGTGTCTTCGGAAGTGAAATCCATTGTTGAATCATCCTTAGCTGAAGCGCTACAAGAGTTTTTGTTAGAAAACCCAACAGAAGCAAAAGAAATAGCTGGCAAAATGCTAGAAGCAGCCAGGGCGAGAGATGCGGCTAGAAAAGCAAGGGAGATGACACGACGTAAGTCTGCTTTAGATATTGCTGGTTTACCTGGGAAATTAGCTGATTGCCAAGAAAAAGACCCTGCATTATCAGAAATATTTCTAGTGGAAGGGGACTCGGCTGGAGGCTCAGCAAAGCAAGGCAGAGATCGAAGAACTCAAGCGATATTGCCGTTGAAAGGAAAAATACTCAATGTAGAGAAAGCTCGGTTCGATAAAATGTTATCGTCGGATGAAGTGGGAACCTTAATAACAGCATTGGGTTGCGGTATTGGTAAGGAAGAGTATAAGCCAGAAAATCTTCGTTATCATAAGATCATTATCATGACAGATGCTGATGTGGATGGCTCACATATACGAACATTGTTATTAACTTTTTTCTATCGTCAAATGCCTGAGTTGATTGAGAATGGTAATGTCTATATTGCACAACCGCCTTTATATAAGGTTAAAAAAGGTAAACAAGAGTATTATGTTAAGGATGATAATGAGCTGAATAGTTACCTTCTACAATTGGCTTTACAAAAAGCAAGTTTAGTTATTAATGAGACAACACCAGCTATTACAGGGCTTGCGCTAGAAGAACTTGCAAAAGAACATATTCAAATTGAAGGAATGATTGCGAGACTGGCGGGGCGTTATGATGAGTTGATTTTAAACGAGCTATTGGTTTCTACTGAAATAACAGAATCTGTTAGTGAAGATGAGTTAAATGATTGGTTGCAAGACTTAGAAAAAAACCTAAACGGAATAGAAAGTTGCCCAACCCAATATAGTTTGTCATTAAAGTACCAACAAGATAATTGGTCGGTTCACTGTATAACCATGTCTCATGGAGTAGAGAAATCTTTTGAAATGCCACGTCTGTTCTTTAAATCAGGTGAATATAAACGCTTAGTCAGTTTTGGTAAAACATTAGTGGGTATGTTTGAGGAAGACACGCACCTTAATATTGCTGATAAGAAACATACTGTGACTAGTTTTAAAGAAGTTTTTGAATTATTAATGAAAGAAGCAAGAAAAGGTCAACAAATCCAGCGTTATAAAGGCCTAGGAGAAATGAACCCAGATCAACTATGGGAGACAACATTAGATGCAGACTCAAGACGTTTATTGCAGGTAAGAATAGAGGATGCCATTGCAGCTGATGGAGTGTTTACAACATTAATGGGAGATGAAGTAGAACCTAGGCGAAACTTTATAGAAAAAAACGCATTAGAAGTAGCAAACTTAGATGTGTAGTTTTTTATGAAAAAGTAACACACATAAACCAGAAGGGTTATGAGTCGTTTAAAAGTATCAAAGGCGGAAATTAAATTTCCGCTTTTTTTTGAAAAATCGGAAATGAATTTCACTAAAGGCCTTATCCCTTGCTGTAGAGCTTAAAAATAAAAAACGCATACAAATGGGTTGCTTTATGTGAAAAAGCTTCTTAAATAAGCTTTCAGGAGTTTAATTTATCCTGGATTTAAAAAAATTATTGAAGCCGTGTGAGAAACAAATTAAATAATTACAAGATAGGTATATTTAAGGTATGTATTAATTGTCGAAACATCTGTTAGCAGAGGTTTGGATAGTTTGATTCCTTATAAGAAATAAAAGCAATGGTTAGCTTTACCAATATAAGCCTGTATTTATTCATCGAATGATGCAAGATCACAAAGTAAATCAGATCTAGGTTTGTTTAAGAGAGGGTTCTTTTGTTTTAGTGATTAGTTTATATCTGGAAATCGCACCAAATTAATTCATTAATTTTTTTTAGGCTCATTTTTATGAGCTTTTTTTGTGCAATAATTCTAAATATATAGTCATTATCCATTAAAAACAAAGGGTTATATTCTGGCATGATATTCGCATTTTAGTACCTTCCATTGACAAGATAAAAGGTAATGAATGATGAAATATTCAGGAAAAGTGACAGGGATTGCGGCATTAATTGCTGCTCAAGTCATGGCTGGTTCTGTATTGGCTGGTGCAAAATTTGAAGGTTCAGATGGTAAATGGATAAGTTTCGGTGTGGGCGTGAGAACAAGTTTCACTGCAGTAGAGGATGCGTCGCCTAGTGGGGATGATTGGTCAAATGATTTTAACTTGGATAGCGCGCGAATCTATATTAATGGTCAAATTTCTGAAAATATCGGGTTTGAATTAAATACCGAGACATTTTGGAGTAGTTCTAATGCACCATTTGATGAGGAGTTTGGAATTTTAGATGCTATTGCAAAGTTTAAAATTAACCCTGCACTAAATATATGGGCTGGCCGCATGCTAGTGCCTGCTGATCGTGAAGAAATGAGTGGTCCATACTACGCCAATATATGGAATGCTTTTAAAACCCCATTTGGCCCTGCTGATCAAGGAGAAGATCATGGAAAAGGTAATGCAGGTCTATATGGCCGTGATGAAGGTGTAACGGTATGGGGTCGTTTAGGAGCTGAGGAGCGTTTTACCTATGCTGTCGGTGTTTTTGAAGGTTATGAAAGTGCAGGGATGGGTGATGCGGACCCAGATGATAACTTTTTATATGCAGCGAGGTTCAGTTATAACTTCTTAAATGTTGAAAAAGCACCTGGTTATTACACAGGTAGTACATCATACGGTGCAGCGGGCGATATTTTTACTGTCTCAGTGGCTGCTCAATTTGAGGAAGATGCTACCGGTATTGTTGGTGATTTAGGTGATTTCACAGCTTTATATACAGATGTTTTATATGAAAACGTGTTGGAAAACGAAGGTGTTTTGACCATTGAAGCAGCCTATAAAGACTTTGATTTAGACGGAAAAACAAATGCATTTGGTTTATTTGAAGGTGATTCATGGAAAGCAACAACACTTTACTTGTTTCCAAACAAGTTAGGTATAGGCAAGGTTCAACCTTACTTTTCTTACTCAGAAGTAAACCCAGATAACGGCAGCGATTCTGAAACAATTGATGCTGGTTTTAATTATGTTATCGATGGGTTTAACTCTCGAATTTCTGTGGCTTACTCAAGCACAGACAACGGAACAAATGATATGGATGCTTTTGTTATCGGTTATCAATTCCAGTATTAATAATTAGCTCAACACTATTAAATAGGGAAATCAAAATGAATATAAAACGAAAATTAGTTACATCATTAGTTTCAGCAGGTGCCTTAATAGCAAGTAATGTCTATGCGGCAGAAGATACAATTAAGGTAGGGGTATTGCATTCATTATCAGGCACCATGGCAATCAGTGAAACGACATTAAAAGATACGGTTTTAATGTTAATTGAAGAGCAAAATAAAAAAGGTGGTTTGCTAGGGAAGCAACTAGAACCCGTTGTGGTTGATCCTGCTTCAAATTGGCCATTATTTGCTGAGAAAGCGAAGGAGTTAATTGATAAAGATAAGGTATCAGCGGTATTTGGTTGTTGGACTTCAGTGTCACGTAAATCAGTATTACCTGTATTTGAAGAATCAGATAGCATACTTTTTTATCCAGTACAGTACGAAGGCGAAGAGTCTTCTAAAAATGTTTTCTATACAGGGGCTGCACCTAATCAACAAGCCATTCCAGCGGTAGATTACCTGATGAATGACATTGGTGTTGAGCGTTGGGTATTAGCCGGAACTGATTATGTCTACCCACGAACAACAAACAAAATTCTTGAGGCGTATCTGAAATCAAAGGGTGTTGCAGCAGAAGACATTATGATCAATTACACTCCCTTTGGTCATTCAGATTGGCAGTCAATAGTCTCTGATGTAAAGAAATTTGGTTCAGCAGGGAAGAAAACAGCAGTGGTTTCTACCATTAACGGTGATGCTAATGTTCCTTTCTATAAAGAGCTTGGAAACCAAGGTATTTCAGCTGAAGATATTCCTGTTGTAGCCTTCTCAGTTGGTGAGGAAGAACTATCAGGTATGGATACTAAACCATTAGTTGGCCATTTGGCGGCATGGAATTACTTTATGAGTATTGAAGCTGAGACTAATGATAAGTTTATTTCAGCCTGGCATGATTTTACTAAAGATGAAAAACGGGTAACGAATGACCCAATGGAAGCGACGTATATCGGCTTCAATATGTGGGTTAAAGCCGTAGAAAAAGCAGGCACAACTGATTCAGCGGCTGTACAAGAGGCCATTATTGGCATTTCAGTTCCAAATCTTACAGGTGGTTATTCGTCGATGATGCCAAATCATCACATTACTAAGCCAGTTGTCATTGGTGAAATCCAAGATGATGGTCAATTTGGTACTGTCTGGGAAACATCTGGTTTAGTGGCAGGGGATGCATGGTCAGATTACTTAGAAGGATCGAAAGACCTTATTTCAGATTGGCGTAAACCGCTTTCATGCGGCAATTACAATGTGAAAACGGCAAAGTGTTCAGGTCAAAACTTCTAATCAGTTGTAATCGCAAAATTTTTGGCCAGGCACAAGTAAGTTGATGTTGTGTCTGGCCATGTATTTAAATTAAGAGATTAAATTGTACTTAATAACAGCAGACCTTTTCAGAAACACAATAATACATAAGAGTGTGATTCATGACATACGTAACTAGGATGGTCGTACTAATACTAATGGTAATAATACCCATTAGTTCTTCGTCTTTTGCTGATGATGGGATATCAGCCGATTTTGAAATTGTGTTAGCAGATTTAACATCATCTAAATTTAAAAAAAGGACGCAAGCGATAGAAAAACTCGTCAAAATTAATGACAAACGCTTGCCACTAGTAATTGATGCCTTACTACATAGTCAGCTTCATTACCGAAAAGCAGATAAATTGGTGGCTGTATTAACTGAAAAAACAGGTAAAGACTACGCAAGTGCAGTATTAACAGGTGAATCGCTGGGTGTTGCTATTTCATCAGAGTGGAAAAAAATAATCATCAGTAATCGTTTGCGTACAACGTTACGTGATGCGTTGGCGATGATTCAACTTAATGATGAAAATGCAACGATAAGGAAAACAGCTGTTGATCAGGTGTTAAGTCAAATAGATGTCAAGCAATTAGCCGCATTAGAAAAACGTTATAAGATAGAGCAGGATGATGACGTTAAAGAAAAATTAAATGTAGCTATTTCAACGCTAAAGCTTAAAAAGAATGAGGGTGATACACGAAACTTGATTGCAAATGTGAAAGACAGTGTTAACCCGAGTGTGCGTCAAGTATTGGCAGAAGTTATAGACAATGTAAACGATAAAGAAACGAAAAATCTTGCGACGAAAACATTAGCCAAGATTGATCAACGAGTTAGCCAGTATGCCAAAGTTGAAACCCTGTTTTTTGGTTTAAGTCTTGGATCAGTGTTAGTACTTGCCGCTATTGGCCTAGCTATAACCTTTGGTGTGATGGGTGTTATCAATATGGCTCATGGCGAATTAATTATGTTAGGTGCTTACACAACATATGTTGTGCAACTTTGGTTTCCAAACCTAATTGAATATTCAGTATTAATTGCTATTCCACTGGCTTTTATTGTTTCAGGATTGGTGGGAATTCTAATTGAACGAGGTATTATTAGGTTTTTATATGGCAGACCGCTTGAAACATTATTGGCTACATTTGGTGTCAGCTTAGTTTTACAACAAGTTGTACGATCAATTTTTGGACCCTTAAATCGAGCAGTAGAATCACCAACATGGATGAGTGGGGTGTGGCAGGTTAATGATGCTTTAGCACTAACGTGGAATCGGCTCTATATTATTGTTTTTGCAGTATTAGTGTTTTTCATTTTATTGTTTATTTTAAAAAAAACCACACTCGGTTTAAAGGTAAGGGCCGTTTCCCAAAACCGGACTATGGCCTGTGCAATGGGGGTTAAAGCAAACTGGGTGGATGCAATGACGTTTGGTTTAGGCTCTGGAATTGCAGGTGTTGCAGGGGTAGCACTTAGTCAGTTAACAAACGTAGGCCCTAACTTAGGGCAAGCCTACATTATCGACTCATTTATGGTGGTTGTATTTGGTGGGGTAGGGAATTTATGGGGTACGTTAGTTGCTGGACTAAGCCTAGGTATCACTAATAAATTACTCGAACCTTGGGCGGGTGCAGTGTTAGCGAAAATTATCGTCTTGCTATTTATCATTTTATTTATTCAGAAACGACCTAGTGGGCTATTCCCACAAAAAGGTCGGGCAGCAACTTAAAAGTGGGGGATAAATAAAATGTATATGAAGAAAATTTTAAAAGATGATGTCGGTGGTCAAGTTTTTCTTACTATTTTACTGCTCGTTAGTATTATGGTGCCGCTATTAAATTTAGTTGTACCAGAAGGAAGTGCCTTTCACTTAACAACCTATACAGTCACTTTATTAGGCAAGTATCTTACTTATGCATTATTGGCGATAGCTGTCGATTTGGTTTGGGGAGTGCTAGGCATTTTAAGTTTAGGACACGGGGCTTTTTTCGCACTGGGTGGTTATGCGATGGGTATGTACCTTATGCGTCAGATAGGTGATAGAGGCGTGTATGGGAACCCCGAGTTACCAGATTTTATGGTTTTTCTTAACTGGACTGAATTACCGTGGTTTTGGCAAGGCTTTGATCAGTTTTGGTTTGCAGCGATTATGGTTATGTTAGTACCGGGTTTATTAGCCTATCTGTTTGGCTGGTTAGCTTTCCGTTCTCGTGTAACAGGTGTTTATTTATCAATCATGACTCAAGCATTAACTTATGCACTAATGTTAGCGTTTTTTAGAAACGAGCTTGGTTTTGGTGGGAATAATGGTTTAACGGATTTTAAAGATATTCTCGGTTTTTCACTGCAAAGTGATGCAACTAGAGTGGGTTTATTCTTTGCTTCGGCAGTGGCGCTAGCTTTTGGTTATTTAGCTTGTCGAGCGATTGTACAATCTAAATTAGGTCGCGTTGCAATAGCGGTACGAGACTCAGAAGATAGGCTTCGCTTTATTGGTTACCGAGTTGAAAATGTAAAACTGTGGATATTCACTTTTTCTGCAATTCTTGCAGGCATTGCTGGTGCCTTGTATGTACCACAGGTTGCGATTATTAATCCAGGTGAATTTTCACCATTACTCTCTATAGAAATGGTCGTTTGGGTAGCGATTGGTGGACGGTCAACACTATATGGTGCGGTAATAGGGGCGATTTTAGTGAATTTCTCAAAAACATACTTTACCGGTGCATTTCCTGAGGTTTGGTTATATGCACTAGGCGGGTTATTTATCTTTGCAACCATGTACCTACCGCAAGGAGTAGCCGGCTTATTCAAAAAAAGCAAAGAGGCTACGGTATGAGTACATTAGATATGGTGCGTGATGTATTGCGCCGAGATGAGGTGTTTGATTTATTAAAGCCGGATATAAACCCTAACCTAGAGGTTAGTAAAGACATTATTTTATATATGGAAGATGTCAGTGTGAGCTTTGATGGCTTCAAAGCCATTAATGATCTTAACTTATATATTAATGATGGAGAGTTACGTTGTATTATCGGTCCAAATGGTGCTGGTAAAACAACGATGATGGATATTATTACCGGCAGAACTAAGCCGGATAGTGGAACTGTTTATTTTGGCCAAACGATGAACCTGCTTAGAATGACTGAGCCAGAAATATCGAATGCTGGTATTGGTCGTAAGTTTCAAAAACCAACAATATTTGAAAACCATACTGTATTTGAAAACCTTGAGCTATCGATGAAAGGTGATAAAGGTGTTTGGGCGACGCTATTTGCAACATTAACGGGCGAGCAACGGGATACTATTGACCAAGTACTTGAGAGAATTGGTTTACTTGAAAAAGCAATACTGCCTGCGGGTTTATTGTCTCATGGTCAAAAACAATGGTTAGAGATTGGTATGTTATTAATGCAACGGCCTAGGCTGTTATTAGTGGATGAACCTGTAGCAGGAATGACACATCAAGAAATGGAAAAAACCGGGGAACTACTGACCTCACTGGCAGGAGAGCATTCTGTTGTAGTTGTAGAGCATGATATGGATTTTGTTCGTTCAATTGCACGCAAAGTGACCGTGTTACATCAAGGGCGTGTGCTTTCAGAAGGAACCATGGATGAAGTGCAGAATGATGAGCGTGTTATTGAAGTCTATTTAGGTGCTTAGCGATGTTAAAAATTGAAAAATTAAATCAATACTATGGTCAAAGTCATACATTGTGGGATTTAGATATAGAAATACCTAAAGGGAAATGTACCTGTTTGATGGGGCGCAACGGTGTTGGAAAAACCACTCTAGTCCAAAGTGTGATGGGAATTTTGCCAACAAAATCTGGAAGCATGATGTTTGATGGTCAAGAGCTATCTAAATTATCTGCGGAAAAACGAGCGAGTTTAGGGATCGGTTATGTACCTCAAGGGCGACAAGTTTTTCCACTGTTAACGGTAGAAGAAAATTTAAAAATTGGATTATCATCACGCCGAGATAAGGTGCGAACAATTCCTGAGTCTATTTATGAAATGTTCCCGGTATTAAAAGAAATGTCACAACGCCGTGGAGGAGACTTGTCGGGTGGCCAGCAACAACAATTAGCTATTGGGCGTGCCCTAGCGCTTGATCCTGTTATGTTAATTCTTGATGAGCCTACAGAGGGTATTCAGCCAAATATAGTTCAAGAAATTGGCGATATTATTAATAAATTGAACAAAGAAGCTGGGTTAACCGTATTGCTTGTTGAGCAAAAGTTACCGATAACTAAAAAAGTTGCTGACCAATTTATCATTATGGAACGCGGGTGCGCAGTAGCTAAGGGTGAAATTGCTGAATTAACGGATGATTTGGTCAGTGAATATTTAACCGTATGAGTTCAGCATTAACGTCAACAATAGAGACAGAAACAGTGTCTGGTTGGGAGGCTCAGCTGGATTTAAAGTTTGCAGTGCAAGTGAATAAAACGGTGTTGTCTGCACGCCAACAACGTGGGCCCTTAGCTGTTCAGCGTGCATTTTATCCTGAAGGTGATGTATGTCACTTGTATATATTACATCCACCGGGTGGAGTGGTAGGTGGTGATCGCTTGTATATAAATGTGGATGTGGGGCAGCAGGCTAATACGCTATTAACTACGCCGGGTGCAACGAAGTATTACAAAAGCCAAGGCGATACAGCACACCAACAACAAAGGCTAACTGTAGATGAAGGGGCAGCATTAGAGTGGTTTCCTCAGGAAAATATTTATTTTCCTGGCGCGAAAGTTCATTTGAGTACTCATATCGACCTTACGCCAACAGCACAATTTATAGGCTGGGAAATGCATTGTTTTGGTTTACCAGCTAATCAACAAAAATTTACCGAAGGTCGCTTGCAGTTGGATTTTATGCTTAGTCGTAATGAGAGACCGCTATTAATAGAAAAAATGAACGTTGAAGCAAATAAATTGGAGTCACCAACCGGTTTACGTAATAATTCGGTGATGGCTATTTTTTTGGCAACGCCTGCAAACAACAGCATGCTAGAGATGGTGCGAACATTATTGACAGATGATAATAACGTATTGATTGCCGCAACCTTAGTCGAAGACTGTTTATTGGTGCGATATTTAGGTGATTCTACGGAGCAATGTAGGAAAATATTCACTCGTCTATGGGGTGAATTAAGGCCATTGGTACTCAAGCGTAAAGCCTGTTCACCACGCATCTGGGCTACTTAGTAGGATTAATTATGAATTTGACCCCAAGAGAAAAAGATAAGTTATTAATTTTTACCGCAGGATTACTAGCTGAGCGGCGCAAAGCGCGAGGTGTAAAGTTAAATCACCCTGAAGCCATTGCTTATATCAGTTCGGCCATACTAGAGGGTGCGCGAGATGGACAAAGTGTATCTGAATTAATGAATTTCGGGCGCACACTATTAACACGAGATGATGTAATGACAGGCATTGCCGAAATGATTCAGGAGGTACAAGTTGAGGCAACATTTCCCGATGGTACAAAGTTGGTAACTATCCATGATCCAATTGTTTAATAAAGTGCGACAGGAAGGTGCCTTATGATCCCAGGTGAAGTAAAGGTTCTAGAGGGCTCGATTAAGCTTAACGTTGGGCGTGAAACAGTCCTTGTTAGTGTGGCTAATACGGGTGACCGTCCGATTCAAATTGGTTCTCACTATCACTTTTTTGAAACCAACCCTGCTTTAACATTCGATCGAAAAAAAACCTATGGGTTTAGATTAAATATAGCGGCCGGTACAGCGGTGCGTTTTGAACCAGGGCAAACGCGGGAAGTGGAGTTGGTCGCCTATGCGGGAGATCGAAAAGTGTACGGCTTTAATGCCGAAGTAATGGGTACTTTGGAGACGGACTCATGACCAGTATTAGTAGACAAGCTTATATGGAGATGTACGGGCCCACGACAGGGGATCGTGTTCGATTAGGTGATACCGAGCTTTGGATTAAGGTTGAAGATGACCGAACCATCTATGGTGATGAAGTAAAATTTGGTGGTGGTAAAGTTATTCGTGATGGAATGGGGCAGAGCCAACGTGTAGATGCGGAGGTCGTTGATGTGGTCATTACCAATGCATTAATTCTAGATCACTGGGGTATTATTAAAGCGGATGTTGGTATTAAACATGGACGTATTGTTGGTATTGGTAAAGCCGGTAACCCTGATGTACAGCCCGGTGTTGATATAGTCGTTGGGCCAGGTACCGAGGTAATTGCCGGAGAAGGCCAAATATTAACGGCCGGTGGTGTGGATTCGCATATTCACTTTATTTGTCCTCAACAGGTTGAAGAAGCTTTGATGTCAGGTATCACCACCATGTTAGGTGGTGGTACCGGCCCAGCTACTGGAACTAACGCCACCACGTGTACACCGGGTATTTGGAATATGCATCGAATGCTGGAAGCAGCAGAAGAATTGCCGATGAATATCGGTTACTTAGCTAAAGGCAATGCCAGTAGTGAAGAGCCACTAGTGGAACAAATAACAGCCGGTGCGATTGGCCTTAAATTACATGAAGATTGGGGGACGACACCGGCTTCAATTGACACGTGCTTGTCAGTAGCTGAGAAAATGGATGTACAAGTCGCAATTCATACAGACACATTAAATGAGTCCGGTTTTGTAGAACATACCTTAGGTGCAATGAAGGGGCGCACAATTCATACGTACCATACGGAAGGCGCTGGCGGTGGTCATGCGCCAGATATTATCAAGGCCTGTGGTGAATCGTTTGTATTACCATCCTCGACGAACCCAACAAGGCCCTATACGATCAATACGGTGGATGAACATTTAGATATGTTGATGGTTTGCCATCATTTAGACCCTAATATTGCTGAAGATGTGGCTTTCGCAGAGTCTCGTATTCGCCGGGAAACCATAGCAGCAGAAGATATTCTGCATGACCTAGGTGCATTTTCAATGATTGCGTCTGATTCGCAAGCAATGGGACGGGTTGGCGAAGTTATTACGCGCACATGGCAGACAGCACATAAAATGAAAGTACAACGGGGTGCATTAGAAACAGATGATGAGTTGTCGGATAACTTTAGAGCAAAACGCTATATTGCTAAATATACAATTAATCCTGCAATAACACATGGCATGTCCCATGAATTAGGCTCAATTGAGGTCGGTAAATTAGCTGACTTGGTTTTATGGTCACCCGCATTTTTTGCCACAAAACCAAGCCTGATTATTAAAGGTGGCATGATAGTAGCCGCTCCAATGGGCGATCCAAATGCATCTATTCCTACACCTCAGCCAGTGCATTATCGAACTATGTTTGGAGCACTCGGCGGTGCACGGCATGCAACTCGTATGACGTTTGTGTCACAAGCTGCAGCGAAAGATGATATTGCAGGCAAGTTAGGCTTAAAAAGCATGATTGGGGTAGTCAAACATTGCCGTGATGTATGTAAGTCGGATATGCTGCTTAATGATTATCAGCCTAATATTCAAGTTGACCCTCAAACCTATCAAGTGTTTGCTGATGGTGAGCAGTTGACCTGTGAGCCAGCAACAGAGTTACCGTTAACGCAACGATATTTTTTATTTTAATGATGCTGAAGTTAGTAAAAAAACTGAAAGAAGCGGCTGATGCGCAAGCAAGCTTAACCCTGCCACTGGCAAGTAGGGTTAAAAGTCGGCTACGATCAACCCTAGATGATGGTCGAGAAGTTGGCTTATTTTTAGAAAGAGGCCAAACTCTTTATCATGGAGACTTATTAGTAAGTACCGATGGGTTGGTTGTTAAGGTCATTGCTGCGGATGAAACCGTGTCGACAGTAAATTGCGATGATTATCTATTACAGGCAAGAGCAAGTTACCACTTGGGTAATAGGCATGTTGCCCTACAGATTAAACCCGGACAGCTGCGCTACCTTCATGACCATGTTTTAGACGACATGCTTAAGGGGTTTGGGTTAACCGTTAAGGTCGAAAAAGCGCCATTTGAACCTGAGCCAGGTGCTTACCAAAGTACTGGATTACATCACCATGAACATTAAGTAGGAGCTTTCTTCATGAATAAATTACTCGTAGCGATCGTCACTTTATTTCCAGCTTTAGCATATGCCCACCAAGAGCATGGGCACAACCTATCAGAAAATATTTCGCATATATTTTCAAATCCAGAACATGTGTGGCCTTTATCGTTGGGCATTGTTTTGATGGTTGTTATTGGGGCCGCTTTTAGTAAAAAGTAATTAATGCTGGAGTCTAATGTTAGTTTAATACGGCTATTACAATTGTGTAGTAGTGCGTTGCCGATAGGTGGATTCACATACTCACAAGGCATAGAATGGGCTGTTGAAGGACACTGGGTGAATAGTGAAAACGATTTGCGAGCATGGTTATTAGATCTCATAAAAACTAATCTGCAACAACTTGAAATTCCAGTTTTTTTGAGAATGCTTAGAGCGTGTGAAGATAATGACGAATTAGCATTAAAGCGTTGGTCAGATATTTTATTGGCCTATAGAGAAACCAGTGAGCTGAGATTAGAAGAAAATAACCGTGGCCGAGCAATGACGCGATTATTAATAGATTTAGAGGTAGAGGCTTCTATTGATTTACAGTCAACACTGGCGAAAACTCAAACAGCTGGGTTTGCGTTAGCTGTCAATCAATGGGGTATTCCTGTCAATATAGCTGCTCATGGTTTTGCTTGGACTTGGCTGGAGAACCTAGTTATTTCTGGTGTAAAACTAATACCTTTAGGTCAAGTTTCTGGCCAACGTATTTTACGTGATTTAGCAAAGCCGTTAGCTACAGCAGTGGAGCAAGGGCTGGAAATTCTTGATGAAGATATAGGTAGCTCATCGCCAGCGTTGGCTCATGCTAGCGCACGCCACGAAACACAATATACACGATTATTTAGATCTTAACATTTGGGTAAAAAAGAAAATGATGAATAGTTCAAAAAAAATACCTTTACGAGTTGGAGTGGGTGGCCCGGTTGGGTCAGGTAAAACAGCTTTATTGGACTCCCTTTGTAAAGCGATGCGTGCTGATTACCAGTTAGCAGTGGTTACGAATGATATTTATACAAAAGAAGATGCGCAATTCTTAACTAAAAGTGAAGCGCTTGCAGCTGATCGAATTGTAGGAGTTGAAACGGGTGGCTGTCCTCATACAGCTATTCGTGAAGATGCATCAATGAACCTTGCTGCTGTTGAGGATTTGAGTGAGAAATTCTCAGATTTAGATCTAATATTTATTGAAAGCGGTGGGGATAATTTATCGGCTACATTTAGTCCTGAATTAGCCGATATTACAATTTATGTTATTGATGTTGCTGAAGGAGAAAAAATTCCTAGGAAAGGTGGCCCTGGTATTACGCGCTCAGACCTTCTGGTGATTAACAAAATTGATTTAGCACCCTATGTAGGCGCATCATTGGATGTAATGGATAAGGACACGAAGCGAATGCGAGTAGATAAACCTTATGTTTTTACAAACCTTAAGACCGGTGAAGGTCGCGCCAGCATTATCGACTTTCTAGTTAAAGAAGGTATGCTTTAAAGCCGAAACTTTACTCTGGATAGGTCAACTATACCTAATAAAACCTATTGCTAATGGGGTTATTAGTGATCACTTGAAAGCTATAAGAGTTGATTTAATAGCATGATAGTTAAGGGACACTAATAACGTTTTAAGGCGATTTGTTTGTTATTTCTTCCATCTGCCCTTCAATCCAGTTTTCTGCTTGTTGATTGAGCTCTTTGGCAGACATGGCGTTACTGTCGATCATTTTTCCAATTCGAACTTGAATCGTACCTGGGTGCTTTATGAAAGCATTTTTTTTCCAAAACTCGCCGGCATTATGTGCAACAGGAATAACCGGGTAACCAGACTTTTCCGCTAATAAGGCACCGCCTACCATGTACTTTTTTCGTTCACCAGGGGCTGTTCGTGTGCCTTCTGGAAAAATAACAACCCACCGACCAGATTGAAGTCGTTGGCTGCCTTGTTTGATAATTTGTCGAAACGATTTACTCTTTTTTGAGCGGTCTATTGCAATAGGTTGCGTTAGTGCAAGCGCCCAGCCAAATAAAGGGATCCACAGCAGTTCTTTTTTTAAGACCCAGCATTGCTCTGGAAACATGACTTGTAACGCAAAGGTTTCCCAAGCAGATTGATGTTTACAAAAAATAATGCCATTACCTTTTATGTTTTCTAAACCAGTTACCTGAAAATCCAGCTTACAAATAACTTTAAGGCCTTTAATAACCAGTTTAGCCCAGGTGCTAGCTATGGCGTATCTTATGTTATAGGAGAACGGAAAAGACAGTAGAACCAGTGGTGCAAATATAAACAAAGTAGTGACTTGGAATATAAAAAAAACAACCGATCGTAATCCGGGAATTAACAGTTTAAATAAGGATGTTTTGGCTTGCGTCATAAAGTGTCTCAAAAATAGGGTAAGGGAGCTCAGGGTTTTCTTGTTGAGTTTTTTTTCCTTTTCCGGTCAAAACAAGTATGGCTTTTGAACCAGCTTCAGTTGCGGCTTGTAAGTCCCTTAGGCTATCGCCAATGACAATAGCGGCGTTTAAATCAATATTGAATTCTAGGGATAAATCATGCAATAAGCCAGGCTTTGGTTTACGGCAAGTACAATGATCATCAGGTGTGTGTGGGCAAAAGGCTATCCCAGTAATTTCACCGCCGGCTTGATGTATTAAATCGAGCATTTTGTTGTGCATGGCGGTTAAGGTATCTAAGCTAAAGTACCCACGACCTAAACCGGATTGGTTGGTTGCAATAAAAATTCGATGACCTGCTTTGTGCAAGTTAGCAATCGCAAGAATGCTACTTTGAATTGGGAGCCATTCATTAACACTTTTAACGTAGCTGTCACTGTCGATATTAATAACACCATCACGGTCTAAAATAATGTCTGGCTTGTTTATTTTAGTAAGCATTACTGTCTATCTAACAAATTGATATATCAGCTATTTTAATAAAATTAGAGTGAATTTTGTTAAGCAAAGCCAACCGCGAATGTTTAAGCTGTTCATCTTCGGCCATAATAAAAACGTGTTCAAAGAAATCATCGATGGGCGTTTTCAGCTTAGATAATACTTTTAGCGCTTCAATATATTGTTGTTGCTCGATTAATGGCTGAGTCTGTGTTTCGATCAGTTGTAATTGTTCATATAGGTAGATTTCTTGCTGATCGACTAAACGCGAGGCATCAAAAAGCGCGCTGACATTGTCCGGTGCTTTCTTTAATAAGTTTTGAATCCGTTTATTGGCCTCAGTTAAGCTCATAGCTTCGTCTAGTTTAGAAAAATCTTTGACCGCACGAATACGATTCATAAAATCTACAGGTCGAGTACAGTCAACAGAGGCAACGGAAACGAATTGCTCAGGAGAGTAATGATTTGACAAACAATAGCCTTTTAAACGGTCGAGCATAAAATTTAAAACGAGTTCTTTGATCTTATTTGTGTCAAACGTGTGGCTAAATTGCGCACAAGATAGGCTAATGAGTTCTTTTAGGTCAAGTTCGAGTTGACCTTCAATAATAATCCTTAAAATACCTAAAGAGGCGCGACGTAAAGCAAATGGGTCTTTGTCGCCGGTAGGTAATAAACCGACACTGAAAATCCCCACAACGGTATCGAGTTTATCGGTAAGGGCAAGAAGTTGACCTGTTTTGCTGGTCGGTAGCACGCCACCCGACTGTTTCGGCCAGTATTGTTCTTGTAAGGCTTCGGCGACTTCATCTGGCTCGCCATTTTCTTTGGCATAGTAACGGCCTATAACGCCTTGTAGGCTAGCAAATTCGCCAACCATATCCGTTACCAGGTCTGTTTTACTGAGAAGTGCGGTGCGTGAGGCTAGTGCTGTATCACGCCCGAGTTGATCGGCAAGTTGAATAGAGAGTTTTTCAACGCGACGAGTTTTTTCACCAATAGATCCCAACTTTTGCTGAAAAATGACGTTATCTAATGAGCTGATTCGTTCAGCAAGTGTCTTTTTCATATCTTGTTGCCAGAAAAACTCAGCATCGGATAAGCGCGGGCGAATAACTCGCTCATTACCATGACTAACAGAGCTTGGGTTGTTGCTATCAATATTACTAATGGTAATAAAGTATGGAAGCAACTCGCCGTTCTCATCCAAAATAGGGAAGTATTTTTGGTTGATTTGCATGGTGGTAATGAGGACTTCTTTGGGGAGTGCTAAAAAATGGTCGTCAAAACTACCTGTTACGGCAACAGGGTATTCTACTAATGCAGTAATTTCATCTAACAGGCTAGGTTCGATGTGCGCTTGACCATTGACCGCGTTAGCAGCTTGAATGGCTTGCTGTTCAATAAGGGCTTTGCGGTCTTCAAAAGAAGCGATCACGTGGGCATTAGCGAGCTTTTCATTGTATTGGCTGGCCTCTTCAATGGTAATAGGGCCAGGTGCATGAAAGCGATGACCGAATGAAGTATTTGAGGCGTTAACAGCAAAAAATTGAGTATTAATGACCTCATCACCTAAGAGCAATAATACTGAATGTACAGGCCGTACAAATGCATCGTTAGAATGACCCCAGCGCATACGTTTTGCAATTGGTAAGCGAGTCAAGGCTTTTTCTATAATGCTAGGAATAAGCGCTTTAGCCGATTGACCTTTTTCAAGCTTTTTATACGAAAGCCACTCGCCTTTATCTGTTTTCAGCGTGCCAAGGTCATCAAAATTAGCGCCACAACCACGTGCGAACCCTAAAGCAGCTTTAGATGGGTTGCCTTCAGCATCATAAGCAGCCGCTATAGCGGGGCCACGCTTTTCAACATGAATATCTTCTTGAGTTGTTTCGAGTGCTTCTATCCATACAGCTAAACGGCGGGGTGTGGCAAAACTATGAGTACGAGTAAAACCTAATTTTGCCTCTTCAAGGCCACTGCATATTGCAGATAGCAGGTGGTCGCGTAAGGTTTTTAATGTTGATGGTGGAAGTTCTTCACAACCGAGCTCAAACAATAAATCTTTTGTTTCGGCCATTACGGTGTCTCCTCAGTTTTTAGCATGGGGAAGCCTAGCGCTTCTCGAGAGGCAAAATATGTTTCAGCGACCATTTTAGAAAGGCTGCGGACACGTAAAATAAAGCGCTGCCGTTCAGTCACAGAAATGGCGTGACGAGCATCTAATAAGTTAAAGGTATGCGAGGCTTTTAAAACTTGTTCGTAAGCAGGCAGTGGCAAACCTTTTTCAATTAAAAGGTTGCAAGCCTGTTCGCATTCATCGAATTGTTTAAACATGGCGTCTATATTGGCATGATCAAAGTTGTAAGCCGATTGTTCCACTTCATTTTGGTGAAATACATCACCGTAAGTAACGACACCCTTATTGGTCTTAGTCCAGACAAGGTCATACACACTTTCAACGCCCTGTATATACATGGCAATGCGTTCTAGACCATAGGTGATTTCGCCACTAACGGGGCGGCAATCTAAGCCGCCGACTTGTTGAAAATAGGTGAATTGGGTGACTTCCATACCATTTAACCAGACTTCCCAGCCTAAGCCCCAAGCACCTAAGGTAGGAGACTCCCAGTTATCTTCAACAAAGCGTATATCATGTTCAAGCATGTCTAAACCAAGATGACTGAGTGAACCTAAATATAAGTCTTGAATATCAATGGGCGATGGTTTGATAAGCACCTGAAACTGATAATAATGTTGTAGACGGTTTGGGTTTTCACCAAAGCGGCCATCGGTTGGGCGGCGCGAGGGTTGTACATAGGCCGTTGACCAAGGTTCAGGGCCTATGGCACGCAAAAAAGTGGCAGGGTGGAAAGTTCCAGCGCCCACTTCAAGGTCTAGCGGTTGAAGAATAGCACACCCTTGGTTAGCCCAATATTCTTGTAAAGCAAGGATAAGGCCTTGGAACGTCATAAGGTCTTGAGTAGATTTTGACACAGTAGTTTCGGCGGTTGTTTGAATAAAAAAGAGAAGTATATCTAATAAGCCTACACTTATCATTAAAGCAAGCTTAAATGCATAAGCTATTTAAGCATTTATACGAAACTTGAGGCCCTTTGGGTATAATGATCAATCAATGTATTTAAGAGAAGATTATGGCAACGCAACGTAAAGCGGTCGCACTGATATCAGGTGGTTTAGATTCACTATTAGCGGCAAAAGTTATGCTTGAGCAAGGGGTTCATGTAGAGGGTATAAATTTTTATACAGGGTTTTGTGTGGAAGGGCATACCCATGCAATTCGAAAAAAAGATAAAGCAAAACCGAAAAGAAACAATGCATTATGGAGCGCTGAAAAGCTAGGCATTAAGCTTCATATTATTGATATTATTGAAGAATATAAAGATGTTTTGCTTAACCCAAAGCATGGTTATGGCGCCAATATGAACCCTTGTTTAGATTGTAAAATCTTTATGGTGGGAAAAGCCAAAGAGTGGGCAGAAGAAAATGGCTTTGACTTTATTATTACCGGTGAAGTTATTGGTCAACGTCCGATGTCACAGCGTAAGGAGACTATGCCGGTAATTTCTGAAGAGTCGGGCGCGGATGATTTGTTATTGCGCCCTTTGTGCGCGCAAAATTTGCCAGAAACGCTGCCCGAGCGTGAAGGCTGGGTTAATCGTGACCAATTGTATGACTTTAGTGGGCGGACACGTAAACCTCAAATGGCGCTGGCTGAAAAATTTGGCTTTGATGATTACGCCCAACCTGCTGGTGGTTGTTGTTTCTTAACCGATAAAGCGTATTCCGTTAAGTTAACTGATTTATGGGCTTCTCGAGGCAAACGAGATTATGAAATAGACGACATTATGTTGTTAAAAGTAGGCCGGCATATTCGACCAAAACCAAACTTTAAATTGATAGTGGCTCGTGAAGAAGGTGAGAATAATTTCTTACAGGGTTATAAAAAGCAGTTTATAACGCTAAGAACCATGAGTCATAAAGGGCCATTAACGTTGCTGGATGGAACGGCCAATGATGAAGACCTTAAACTAGCGGCACAAATTGTCGCACGGTTTAGTCAAGGTAGAGATGCAAAAACTGTTGATGTTGAAGTGACTGAGAACGGGGTTAATAAAAACTTTACCGTAACGCCTTTAAAGGCGGATCAGATTCAAGACGCTTGGCGCGTATGATAGAGCTAGATGCACGCCGGTTAATGTGCCCTATGCCGGTTATAAAAACGCAAAATATAATAAAGACACTTTCTTCAGGTGATAAAGTAAGAGTCAGCTGTACAGATCCTGGTGTTATGCAAGATATTCCTGCTTGGTGTAGAATCAATGGACATACTGTTTTAAGCACAGAAGAAATTGATCACGAATATATCCTAATTATCAAAGTTGGAAGCGATTAAATAATATGTCTCAACTGATGACTGAAACCAGGGCCAAAAAGAATATCACCGTGATTGGTGGCTTGGCTAATTTAGTATTGTCCGTTTTCAAAATTGGTTGTGGTTGGTTCGCTCAATCACACGCATTGGTCGCTGACGGTTTTCATTCTCTGTCCGATTTATTAACAGATGGCTTGGTGTATTACGCATCGCATCATGCCGGCCAAGAGGCGGACGAAAAACACCCGTACGGTCATGCAAGGTTTGAAACATTAGCAACCGTCATTTTAGGTGCTTTGTTGGTGGCTACGGCTGGGGGAATTATTTGGAATGCAATAGCCGGCTTCTTTAATGATGATGTATTGCTGCATGGTTGGTTGGTTATTACTATTGTAATGATCTCTGTCTTATCTAATGAAGTCATGTACCAGCTGACGATGAAAATTGCTCGGGATACAAAATCTGAGTTGATGAAGGCTAATGCGTGGCATCACAGGAGTGATGCGATTTCTTCTTTAGTTGTATTAATAGGTGTTGGTCTTGATATGGCTGGCTTTCAATACTTTGATTCTATTGCGGCAATTATCGTGGGTCTAATGGTGGCAAAGGTTGGGGTTGATCTAGCATTGAATGCGAGTAAGGAGTTAGTCGACACTGCATTGGATGAAGAGGTTGTAGAAAAAATTAAGCAAATCATATTAGACGCCAGTGGCACGAGAGAGCTACATTTTTTACGTACTCGAAAAATGGGGGATACAGCTCTTGTAGATGTGCATATCTTGGTGGACCCTAAAATAAGTGTTTCTGAGGGACATTTAATTAGCGAAAGGGTACGTTTGTCATTAATAAAGGGCGTTGAAAATATTGGTGAGGTGACGGTCCATATCGACCCAGAGGATGATGAGATTTATTCGCCAAGTGTCGATTTACCCTTAAGGCATCGTCTTATAGGTCAGCTTAATGAGTCATGGGAAGGCATTGCTGAAAAAGACGGAGTGTCAAATGTCACCCTGCATTATCTGGATGGTAAGGTAGAGGTTGAAATAGAGCTTCCTTTAGAGGTCATTAATAATATTAGTGAAGCACGGGATGTGTCAGAAAAATTTAAAAAGGAAACGTTAACACTTCCAGAGGTGACGGATGTAAAAGTGTTATTTGTTTAAATTGCCCAATATTGGTGCGGCTAGTGTAAATGATGCACCAATGTTGGGATTTTAAGCCGTGAAAAAGGTAAATATCCGTAAAATACAACAAGTTATGTTTTGGCATATTATGTGCAGAAAATGTCGAGCTAACTTAATTTTAGAAGCAATCATTTAAAAAACTTTAGGAGTAATCATGTCAGCACAAGATGTATTAGATTTGATCAAAGAAAAAGAAGTCGCTTTTGTTGATTTCCGTTTCGTTGATACTATTGGTAAAGAACAACACGTAACAGTTCCATCACATACGGTAGATGCTGATGTGTTTGAGGACGGCAAAATGTTTGATGGATCTTCCATTCTAGGTTGGAAGGGTATTAATGAGTCAGACATGATTTTGATGCCAGATCCATCAACAGCTGTTTTAGACCCATTTTTTGATGACGTAACGCTGATTATCCGTTGTGATGTTGTTGAGCCTAGCGATATGTCTGGCTATGAAAGAGACCCTCGCTCAATTGCTAAAAGAGCAGAAGAGTATCTTCAGTCAACAGGTATCGGTGACGCGGCTTATTTTGGTCCAGAAAATGAGTTTTTTGTATTTGATGATATTCGTTGGAAAACAGACATGTCGGGGTCTTTTTATAAAATAGACTCTGAAGAAGCGGGCTGGAATTCAGAAAAAGATTATGAAAGTGGCAATATGGGTCACCGTCCTGGTACAAAGGGCGGTTATTTCCCAGTCCCTCCTGTTGATTCTCTTCATGACATGCGTGCGGCTATGTGTTTAACGCTTGAAGAAATGGGTCAAGAGACTGAAGTTCATCACCATGAAGTAGCAACAGCGGGCCAGTGTGAAATTGGCACAGTGTTCAATACATTGGTGAAGAAAGCAGATGAGGTCTTAGAGCTTAAATATGTAGTTCAAAACGTTGCTCACGCCTATGGCAAAACAGCTACTTTTATGCCGAAGCCAATCGTTGGTGATAACGGTAATGGTATGCATGTTCACCAATCAATTTTTAAAGACGGCAAAGCATTATTTTCTGGTGATTTATATGGCGGTTTATCTGAAATAGCCTTGTTTTATATTGGCGGTATTATTAAACATGCTAAGGCAATTAATGCCTTCGCAAATGCTTCAACAAACAGCTACAAACGTTTAGTACCGGGTTTTGAAGCACCTGTTATGTTGGCTTATTCTGCACGTAACCGTTCAGCATCTATTCGAATTCCTTTTGTAGCAAACCCTAAAGGTCGTCGAATTGAAGTGCGTTTTGCTGATTCAACGGCAAACCCATACTTATGTTTCTCAGCCATGTTAATGGCGGGTCTTGATGGTATTAAGAATAAGATCCACCCTGGCGAAGCTATGGATAAAGACCTTTATGATTTGCCACCAGAAGAAGAAGCTGCAATTCCACAAGTAGCGACTTCATTTGATGAAGCACTAGTTGCATTGGATAAAGACCGTGCGTTCTTAACTGAGGGCGGTGTGTTTACTGATGATATGATTGATGGCTACATTAAATTAAAAATGGAAGAAGTGACTCGCCTAAGGATGAGCACTCACCCGATTGAGTTTGATATGTACTACAGCTTGTAAAATTGCATTGATGTAATGAAAAACCCCGCTATTGCGGGGTTTTTTTTGCACAAATTTTAAGAAATATGGTCTTATGGTTGCATAGCACAGTCATAAAGGAGCAGGGTATGAAGCGAAGTATTATTTTAATCACAATTTTTTTAGCGGGTTTTGTGCAAGCCGATGTTTATAAATATATCAATAAACAAGGGAAAACAGCCTACTCCGACACACCTGTTAAAGGTGCAGAGAAAGTGATTGTGCCGCCGGTTATGACTTATGAGGCACCTAGTATTCCTACAAAAAAAATAGTGACTTCAGAAGAGCGCAAAGAGTTAACTGAAGCCAATATTCCTTATGATCATATTAGTATTATTTCACCCATTGAGCAGGGAACGGTTAGGAGTAATCAAGGTATTGTGAATGTTACATATGATTTGCAGCCGGCTTTGCAAGAAGAAGATACGGTTGAATTATTGCTTGATGGGGTGGTTCAAGAAGGCTTCAATCTTGATGGGGTGGAGCGTGGTGCGCATGTTGTTCAGGTGCAAGTAACAGATAAAAATGGTGAGGTAAAAATAACTAGCCCCAGTGTGACTTTTTATTTACAAAGAAGCACAGCATCATAAAGATATAAAGCGTTTAACAATGGGACGTTAAAATAAAAATGCACTGCACTGGTGCATAAAATTTCTGTTAACGAGTATGATGAGACCTATGTTTATTACAGAGGGCGCCTCATACTACTTGGCGCATTAATTGCTAGGTATCTAGAATGAAAAAACACACCTTTATGCCAAATTCTGTCATGGAACAACTGTCTGTCGGTATATTGCTGTTTAACGAAAAAAATGCGTTAGTTTATATAAACAATGCAGCTGAAGAATTACTTGATATCAGTGAACGTAAAGCAATTGGCGCAAAGGCAGAAAACCTGTTTAAAACAGCACGCTTTGATATTAATAAGGTGTTTCAGCGTAGCCGGCAACTAGGGTCAAAAGTGACTGAGCATTTAGTTCCCATCGGTCACCCCGTTGGAACAAAAAGAAGCGTAAGTTTATCAGCAACACCATTATCAAATAATAGTAATGACGATGAAGAAAAGCTGCTCGTTGAAATCGTTGATTTTAATTACTATTTACAGATCGATCATGATGAAAAATTATTAGCGCAAAATGAACTAGCGACCAATATGTTACGAGGGCTTGCGCATGAAATTAAAAACCCATTAGGTGGTATTAGGGGGGCTGCTCAGTTGCTATCAAAAGAGTTAAATGGTGATTTTTCCGACTATATACACGTTATTATCGAAGAGGCGGATCGCTTAAGAACGCTAGTTGATCGAATGTTGGGGTCATCAGAGTTACCGAATCATCAATACATTAATATACATGTGATTTTGGAACGTGTAAGGCAATTAGTGGAAGCCGAGGTTAATGAAAAAGTCATTATAAGAGCAGATTATGATCCTAGTCTTCCAGATATCAAGGCAGATAAAGATCAGCTTATTCAAGCATTACTAAATGTAGTTAGGAATGCAACGCAAGCTGTTCAAGATGGTGGTGAAATTATCCTTAGAACGCGAATACATCGAAATTTTACGATAGGTGATGAGACTAGAAAGTTAGCGGTAAAAATTGATGTAATTGATGATGGGCCTGGCATCGAGAAAGAGATGCAAACAAAAATTTTCTACCCAATGGTGACTGGGCGAACTGAGGGAACGGGTTTGGGCTTATCAATAGCTCAGACAAATGTGCAGCGCCATAGTGGCATTATAGAAGTGGCCAGTGAACCGGGCTACACGGTTTTTTCAACAATATTACCGCTAGAAAAAGCAGGATAACTAGGGAGTGTAATATCTAATGGGTTGTCGAGTAAAACGTAAGCATCAGATAAATGGATAGCATTAATTATGGGTGAAAAGATAAAAGCATGGGTGGTCGATGATGATCGTTCTATTCGATGGGTGTTGGAAACAGCATTAAAAAGAGAGGGGCACCAAGTCACATGTTTTGAAAGTGCAGAGGGTATCCTAAATCTTATGCGTAAAGATAAGCCGGATGTGTTGCTAACTGATATTCGTATGCCCGGCAAAAGTGGTATTGAACTCCTTGCAGAACTACAAAAGCAATTTCCAGATTTACCTGCGATTGTGATGACGGCTCATTCAGATATGGACAGTGCGGTGTCTGCCTATGATGGTGGTGCTTTTGAATATTTGCCTAAACCTTTTGATGTTGATGAGGTTGTTAATCAAGTTGAACGAGCCTACGAGCACCATAAAAAGAAAACAAGTGCTGTTGAGCAATCTGATACTCAAGATGAGGCCAGTGAGTCGGGCATTATTGGTAGTGCTCCAGCTATGCAGGTTGTTTTTAGGGCGATTGGGCGTTTGTCAAAGTCTAATATTACGGTGATGGTAAATGGAGAATCAGGCACTGGTAAGGAATTAGTTGCCAAGGCCCTTCATCAACATAGTTTAAGAAAAGATAAACCGTTTATAGCGTTAAACATGGCGGCGATTCCTAAAGATTTATTAGAATCAGAGCTGTTTGGGCATGAGAAAGGGGCATTTACTGGCGCAACGAGTCGTCGAAAAGGGCGTTTTGAGCAAGCCGATGGTGGGACACTGTTTTTAGATGAAATTGGTGATATGCCAGCAGATATGCAAACACGTTTATTGCGGGTACTGTCAGATGGAGAGTTCTTTTCTGTAGGTGGTCATCAACCAATAAAGGTGGATGTGCGTATTATTGCGGCAACACATCAGGGGCTAGAAAAACTTGTTGAAGAAAAACTTTTTAGAGAAGACTTATTCCATCGTTTAAATGTGGTGCGTATCAAAATCCCTCCGGTTCGAGAACGTCGCGAAGATATTCCATTACTTCTAAAACATTTTTTAGCCAAGGCTGCCAGCGAGTTGGAAGATGATGTGAAGTTGTTGGATGACGAAACCATGCAGTATCTGTCAGGCTTGCCTTGGTTGGGTAATGTTAGACAAATTGAAAATACCTGTCATTTATTAACTGCAATGTGCCCGAGTAACATCATTCAGTTAGATGACCTACCTGATGAGTTGAAAAATATCACCTCGACAGAGACAGTGATGGTTGAGGGTGACTGGTTAGACGCTGCAAAAGCCGATATTCTTAAAAGATTATTAGCAGGGGAAGCAGATGTGGCGAAAAGGGTGGTGGCTTCGGTAGAAAAGGTATTAATTATGCAGGCATTGAATGTTACCAAGGGCCGCCGGCAAGAAGCGGCAAAATTACTAGGCCTTGGGCGAAATACCTTAACACGGAAAATTAAAGATTTTAGTGCTTAACAGTCGAGACTACCGATTAATTCAGAAAAATGGCTAAGTTGGTGTGTATCGAGATAATCGACTATCCCATCATTAACCTTTTTACTCAGTAAGGGGTCATAGAATAGCCCTGTACCAAGACCAACCGCGCTAGCTCCAGCAATAATAAACTCAAGGGCATCATTAGCGGTAGTGATACCGCCTTGGCCAATAATAGGAATATTATGTGCTTTGCAGACTTGATAGACTTGATGAACTTTCAATAAAGCAATGGGTTTAATTGCCGGGCCAGAAAGCCCGCCTTGTACATTACCAATAATGGGGGTTCTTGTGTTGGTGTCGATAGCCATGCCCATTAAGGTGTTGATGACTGAAAAGGCATCGCTACCGGCGTCAATACAACGTTGTGCATTGTCAGCAATATTTGTTTGATTGGGGGATAGTTTAGTAATTAGTGGTTTGTTGGTAACGGATCGACAGGCTTCTACCACGCGTGCAGACATGTCAGGATCGTTGCCAAATGTCACACCACCTTCTTTTACATTCGGGCAAGAAATATTAATTTCTATGGCATCAATAGCAGATTGATCAAAAAGCCGTGTTACCTCAGTGTATTCTTCAATAGTGGAGCCAGAAACATTCGCAATAAAACGAGTTTCTTGGAAATTTAGCGAAGGAAGTATCTCATCAACAACCTTATTGGCACCGGGGTTTTGCAGGCCAATCGCGTTTAACATGCCCGATGGGGTTTCGTAAACGCGGTGTGTTGGGTTTCCAGGGCGGGCGCTCAACGTGGTGCCTTTAAGGCAAACAGCGCCAATATCTCGATGAGAAAAACCCTCTACGCGGGTGTATTCTTGACCGAAGCCAACACAGCCAGAAAGTAAGACAACGGGTGTTTGGAATCGCATTCCACAAAAGTAAGAGGCTAATTTAGGGTGTAACATTTGCTGACTGATAGTGAGATAATATGCTCAATTATACCAGTTAACCCAAGGTTAATATCATCATGATCCATGTCGTTTTATTTGAACCAGAAATTCCTCCTAATACGGGTAATGTAATGCGCCTTTGCGCTAATGCTGGGGTGCGTTTAAGTTTAATTCACCCGCTCGGTTTCGAAATTAACGATAAACAGTTAAGGCGAGCAGGGATGGATTACCGAGACGTGGCGGATGTGAAGGAATATCAAAATTTTGATGAATTTTTAGACGGCGAAAAACCAAACAGGGTGTTTGCTTTTTCTAGGTTTGCAAAAAGTAATTATTCGCAGGTCAGCTATCAAGCTGGCGATGCCTTGGTTTTTGGTCCTGAAACGAGAGGCTTGCCAAAGGCATTTATTGAAGCCTTACCAGAGCAGCAGCGACTTTTAATTCCAATGAAGGAGGGTAATAGAAGTCTTAATTTATCAAACTCAGTTGCTGTAGCGGTGTATGAAGCATGGCGCCAACATGATTTCGAATGGTAAAAACTAGTCTAGCTGAGGTTCGGCCAATTGAGCGCGGCTGAGCAAATATCTAACGGCTACGTCAGGGGCTAATCCTTCATACAAAATTCGGTATGTTTGAATGCAGATGGGCATATCGAGTGACCACTTTTCACAAATAGCATGCACTTCACGAGCAGCATGGATGCCTTCTACTTCTTGGCCAATCGTTTGTTTTGCGTCATCAATTTTTTTGCCCTGTCCAAGCTGTAAACCAAGACGTCGGTTACGTGATTTATTATCGGTACAAGTCAACACTAAATCACCGACACCGGCTAAGCCAAGAAAAGAACTTTCCGAGCAATTATAGACATGGCCGAGTTGTACCATTTCAGTTAAGCCTAGGGTGATTAATGCGGCTCGAGCATTGGCTCCGTAACCTAAACCATCAGAAATACCGGCAGCAATGGCTAAGATATTTTTCATGGCGCCACCTATTTCTGCGCTAGCAAGGTGCTTAGTTGGGAAGGTCAGGAAGTTAGCGTTTCGTATTATATCTGCAACCTCAGTGGCAACCTCGATATCTGTAGAAGCTACTACAACGGCTGTGGGCAGATTATCTGCAACTTCAAGTGCAAAACTAGGCCCAGAGATTAGGGCTAACTTTGTATCCTTACCTAGGGTTTCTATGACGATTTCATGTGCTAATAGCCCTGTGCCGGTTTCAAAGCCTTTTGTTATCCAGCTCACGATAGTATCTTTTTTAAGCTGAGGCTTACATTTAAGTAGCGTTTGTCTAAACGCATGACTGGGAACAGCAAGCATTAAAAAATCGTGTTTTGCGACGGTTTCTTCCAGCTGATCTGTAACGCTTAAGGTGCTGGGGAAGTCGGTGCCAGGAAGAAATTCAACGTTACTATTATCAATCTGGAGTTGCTTGATATGGCTCGGGTTATGTCCCCATAATGTAATGTGGTGACCTGCTCTGGCCATCATCACAGCCATGGCGGTACCCCACGAGCCAGCACCAAGAACAGCTATTTTTTTAGGGCTCATCTGCGTATTAGTTAATTGGCTTTGGAGATATCGTTTTGTTGGCTATGCTGAGCGTATAAAGCATCAAAGTTAACAGGGTTTAGTAACATTGGAGGGAAGCCGCCTTTGGTGACAACCTCAGAAACCACTTCACGTAAATAGGGAAATAAAACACTTGGGCAAAAGCTACCTAAGAGTGGGCCTAACTCAGGCTCTGAGAAACCTTTAACGCCGAAAATGCCTACCTGGGTCGCTTCAACTAAGTAGGCCACGCTGTCATTATTTTTTACGGTGACGGTAACAGTGATTGAGACTTCAAAAAGGTCTTGAGGTGCTTTTTTGGAATTACTGTTTAAGTTTATATCAACATTGGGTTCCCACTTTTCTGTAAAAACAGTGGGTGTGTTAGGCGATTCAAAAGATAGGTCTTTTACATATAGTTTTTGAATTGCAAATTGTTTGTCAGATGAAGCGGTTTGTTCGGTAGAGGCCATATGGATTCCAGATGAAAAGGGTTATTTTTTAACGAGTGGCATGCTGGCGGCTTCCCAAGCTTGGATGCCACCGCTTAAAGCATGCACATTAGTTCTGCCAAGCTTGCTGAGTGTTTTGCAAGCTTCGTCAGAACGTGTTCCTGACTTACAGTAAAGTATTAGCGGGCGTTCCTCGTATTTATTTAACGCATCAGCGTTATCTTTTATCTCAGAGATCGGCATCAATACGGCGCCTGAAATGTGACCACTTTTAAACTCGTCTTTAGTACGTGTATCAATAACGACAGCGTCTTCACGATTAATCAGATTGATCGCTTCAGATGGGGAAATGAGTTTATATTTGCGGGTAATGTCGCTAAAAAAAGACTGTAACAATAAAATAATAACAAACAGCAAGGCAATAAAAAGCAGGCTGTGATTGCTGATAAATTCCAAATAAATATCCATCTTAGGGTGAGCCTTAAAGTATTAGATTAATTAGCAGTAGATTTTTTTTAATAAATGTACGACATCTATAGAGGCCTTTTCAGCCACGCTATAGAGGACTTGAGTGGCATTTTTACGGTATTGTAAAACGCCATTATTTCGCATAATTGCAAGATGTTGTGAGACGTTGCTTTGGGTAGAGCCAACACTGTCTAATAGTTGTTGTACAGTTTTTTCGTCATGCCCTAGCTGACAAATGATTTTTAGCCTAATAGGGTGAGAGAGCACTTTAAGAAGATCAGCGGCTTTGTTTATTTCCTCATCACTTTCGATGAGTTTGTCCATAGCTAGGTTGCTCATAGGGCTTGTCTTTGCATATAGTTAAAGTATTAAAAGGGCATATATCGTAAAATGGATGACATATATTAACCCATTATAACAAGCAAACTGTGGAGATAGCATTTTGAAGCAACATTTAATTAAACGCCCTATTGTGTTAATGATTTTAGATGGCTTTGGTTACGCTCAGGCAGGAGAATCTAACGCCATTAATGCGGCGAACACGCCAACCTGGGACAGACTATGGGCAACCAAGCCTAAAGCTTTATTAGATTGTTCAGGCTCGGTAGTGGGGTTACCAGATAGGCAAATGGGTAATTCAGAGGTTGGGCATTTGCACTTGGGTGCAGGACGCTTATTGCCGCAAACGTTTACGCAATTAAATGATGATGTTCATTCGGGTGAATTTAAAAACAATCCAGTACTTTGTGATGTAGTAAATGATGTGATTGAAGATGATAAGGCGCTACATGTTGTAGGCTTATTATCGCCTGGTGGTGTACATAGCCATGAAGATCACCTAAAAGCAATGATAGAAATGGCTGCTGAGAAAGGTGTTAAAAAGCTTTATTTGCATGCCATCTTAGATGGCAGGGACACACCGCCGAAAAGTGCTAAGGCGTCATTAGAAAAAATGGAGCTTTTATATAAACAGTTAGGTGTTGGCAAAACGGTGTCTTTAGTAGGTCGTTTTTATGCGATGGATAGAGATAATCGTTGGGATAGAGTCCAACTGGCGTATGACCTATTGAGCCAAGGGAAAGCAGAATATTCTGCTGAAGATGCAATTAGTGGATTAATGGCATCTTACGGACGCGAGCAAACAGATGAGTTCGTCTTGCCAACCAGCATACACCCTACCAGTAGCCAGGCTATTAAAATAGAAGATGGCGACAGCGTTGTTTTTATGAATTTTAGATCAGATAGAACACGTGAATTTACCAGGGCATTTACAGAAACTGGCTTCAATGAGTTTGAGCGAGCTGAGGTGCCGTTATTGAATAAATTTGTGTGTTTAACACAGTACCATGAGGATTTTGATTTGCCCGTTGCCTACCCTCCTATAGAGGTAAATAACGGCTTTGGAGAGGTGCTTGCCAGTAAAGGTCTAAAGCAGTTGCGTATTGCTGAAACTGAAAAGTATGCACATGTTACGTTCTTTTTTAATGGTGGTGATGACGCACCAAATGAGGGTGAGGATCGAGTTTTAATTCCATCGCCAAATGTTAAAACATATGATTTACAACCAGAGATGAGTGCGCCAGAACTCACAGATAAATTGGTTGAGGCTGTTTTATCAGAAAAATATGATGCCATTATTACCAATTATGCAAACTGCGATATGGTTGGCCATACAGGTAATTTTGATGCAGCGGTGAAAGCTGTTGAAACGATTGATGCCTGCATTGCAAGGTTGTTGGAAGCACTTGAAAAAGTAGGCGGTGAGGTTTTTATCACGGCGGATCATGGTAATGCCGAACAAATGACGGATCCAGATTCTGGTCAGACGCACACAGCGCATACCACCAACCCAGTGCCCTTTGTTTATGTTGGCCGTTCTGCACAGCTTGATAGCAGCGGTGATTTAGCAGATGTCGCGCCTACGATGTTGGCCGCTATGGGGCTTAGTCCATCAGCCGAGATGAGTGGGCATAGTTTGCTTCATTTAACCAGTTAAAGTAGTACCTCTAGCCAATAAGAATGTTAAAGCAACGACTTATTTTAACGACGCTTATATTAGTTTCTTTACTGGGTTCAGGGTCCTTATTTGCATCGCCTGAGAGTGAGAAAAAGAAACAACTGGCTTTGTTGCGCGAGCGGATGCAATTGGTGGAAAAAAACATCGCTTTAACGCAGCAATCAAAAACTAAAGAGGAAAGGGCGCTTAAACAACTGGATAAACGCTTGGCTGAGTCTTCAAAAAGGCTTCGTTTGCTGAATGAAAAGCTTGATGAAACAGACAAAAAAATTAAGCAATTGCGAGCCCAGCAAGCTAGGCTAAAAGAACAGACTAAGGTGCAAAAACAGTTATTGGCAGAGCAATTAAAGTCGGCGTATTTAATGGGTAAGCAACAGCGTGTGAAGATGTTACTTAATCAACAGCACCCAGATCGGATGAGTCGAGTAATACAGTACTATGACTATTTCAACCAAGCGAGATTGGACAATGTAACGGCACTGGACGCGGGTATTAAACAATTACTCGATGTTGAAGTGGCGCTAGATGATCAGTTGAGTGAGTTAGCCACCTTTATTGACGCAAAAAAAATGGAGAACGAGCAGTTAATGGCGGCTAAGAGTCAACGTAAAAAGGTGTTGGCTCAGTTAGGTAAAGAGATGAAATCAGCGGCCGATGAATTGGCTGAATTAAAAGAAAATGAAAAACGCTTAACAACGCTATTAGCTAGTATTCGCCAAGTCATTATTGATACGCCTGTGTTGGCCCAGCAAAATAAACCTTTTAAGAGCTTAAAAGGTCGATTGCCTTGGCCTATAAAAGGCTCGATACGTAAGCGATTTGGTAGTGCAAGACAATCTGGTCGCTATGACGGGGTTGTTATTGCTGCAAGCGAAGGCACCGCCATTAAGGCTATCTCGCATGGTAGAGTAGTGTATGCGGATTGGTTAAGAGGCTATGGTTTGTTGATTATCGTCGATCATGGTTCAAACTATATGAGTTTATATGCCTTCAATGAAGGGTTGTACAAAGAAGTGGGTGACTGGGTTGAAGCGGGTGAAATGATAGCAACGGTTGGAGTGAGTGGCGGACAACAAAAAGCCGGTCTATACTTCAGCATTAGAAAAAATGGAAAGCCGGTGAATCCTATTCAATGGTGTCGAGCGGTTAAAAAAGGTCGCGTTGGGTAATTTTGTAAGTTAATGGAGTTGATATGAATTTTTTACGTAAAACATTGCCAGTGTTAATGGTAGGTGCTGCACTGGGTATTATGTTGAGCATTGGCGGGACCGTGTTGGCTGAGAAAGAACGGGTTAACAGTTCGTTACCATTAGAGGATTTAAAGGCATTTTCAGAAGTATTTGGCCAAATTAAAGCGTCTTATGTTGAAGAGGTGAGTGATCACGACCTATTAGAGAATGCGATAAAAGGGATGTTAACGGGCTTGGACCCTCACTCAACCTATTTGGATAAAAAAGCCTTTAAAGATTTGCGTGAAGGTACACGTGGGGAATTTGGTGGTTTAGGCATCGAAGTAGGTATGGAAGATGGTTTCGTAAAAGTTATTACGCCAATTGATGATACGCCTGCTTTTAAAGCAGGGATAGAAGCCGGTGATTTGGTGATTCGTTTAGATGAAAAACCAGTAAAAGGCATGACTTTGTCAGATGCAGTAAAAATAATGCGCGGCAAACCAGGGACCGATATTCTGTTAACGATTATAAGAGAAGGTGAGCCGAAGCCACTTAAAATTAAGATCACCCGTGCAGTTATTAAAGTGGTTAGTGTGAAAAATCGTCTTTTAGAACCCGGCTATGGCTATGTAAGAATTGCCAGCTTCCAAACAAGGACTGGAGAAAACCTAAATGACGCGATTTCTGAGTTAAAAAAAGAATCTGAAGGTAATGAGCTAAAAGGTCTGGTATTGGATTTACGTAATAACCCTGGTGGTTTATTAAATGCGGCCGTGTCAGTGAGTGATGCTTTCTTAAGCGATGGTTTAATTGTTTACACAGAAGGCCGTATTGAGCATTCTAAAATGAGCTTTAAAGCAGGCCCCAATGATGTTTTAAAAGGTGCTCCAATTGTTGTGTTGATTAATGGTGGTTCTGCGTCGGCCTCAGAAATTGTTGCTGGTGCGTTACAAGACCATAAGCGTGCAGTGATTATGGGGCAGCAAAGTTTTGGTAAAGGTTCGGTGCAAACGATTTTAGAAAACAATAAAGGCGGAGCGATTAAATTAACCACGGCGCGCTACTTCACGCCATCAGGTCGCTCAATTCAAGCTGAAGGGATCACGCCTGACATTACTTTATCGGCAGTAAAGTTAGAACAATTAGAAGATGATTTTGTTGCTATTAAAGAAAAAGATTTAACAAAGCATTTAGTGAACCCCGAAGGCGAAGAAGAAAAGGAAGAAAAAGTAGTAGAGCAAGTGAGTACAGATTACCCCTTGCACGAAGCGCTTAATTTGCTTAAAGGCATCAATATTTTAAGAAAGTAAGCGATAGGCACGAGCGACCGGTGGAAAAGTTAATTATGGCTCGGACTTTTTTATTGATCGCTTGTGTTTTTTTGATAGGGCCTAGCCACGCCGAGGAAGTAAAACCAGAGGCGGTTATCAGTATTATTATTGACGATATTGGTTATCGTTTAGAAGAAGGCCGGCAGCTGATTAATCTATCGGCCAACTTAACGTATGCGGTTTTACCCAATGCACCAAAAGCCAGACAGTTGGCCAATCTTGCGCATCAGCATGGGCACGAAGTTATGCTGCATATGCCAATGCAGTCAACCCTTGGAGAAGCTGCCGAAGAGGGTGCCTTAGCCATTGATATGAAAGAAAAAGAGGTGGAGCAGGCCCTGTTGCAAGCGTTTAATAAAGTACCTCACGCAATCGGTATGAATAATCACCAAGGGAGTTTGCTAACACGGCATCCTGGCCATATGGAATGGGTGATGAAAACAATGCGGCAGGGAAATTATTTTTTTGTTGATAGTCGCACTGCTGGGCAGTCTATTGCCGCGCAAATTGCCGTTGAACAAGGTGTGCCCGTCCTTAGTCGTGATGTTTTTCTCGACCACACTATTGATGAAGAAAAGATTAAACAACAGTTTGATATATTGATTAAACAAGCTTTAGAAAACGGTTATGCCGTGGGCATTGGTCACCCATATCCAGAAACATTAAGTGTATTGCAAGAAATGTTACCCACATTAGCCTTACGGGGGGTGAAGCTTGAGCCTATTTCATATCAGCTTCGGAAAAGATCGGCACAAATGGTAGTGGGTAAGATCATTAACTAAATTGCACGCTGTTTCAGCAATGAACACAAAAAGTCCCTGCTGGTTTTATCAGCAGGGACTTTTTAACAAAGCATTGTGTTAATCAATGCTTATTTCGTAAATACTAATCGTGTTACTAATCTCATTAGTAACAATTAGCCAACCATGAGACTCAGTTTTTTTAATAAAAATTAACCCTTCTGGTCCAATGTCACCTTGCTTCTCAATGTTGATATAACCGGTAGGCTTTGGTTTGCGCGGATTAGAGATGTCATATATAAAAATACCATTAGCTCTTTCTAAGCCAATAAAGGCATAAATTTTACCGCTTAGCTCACCGGTAGTAATAGATTCAGGTTCAGGCCCCTTGTCGTCACTACGTCCTTCTTCCCATGGTTCATTATCAACGTTGTTATCAGCATAGGTGGCTAAGAAGCGTTCAAAGTCAGACCCAGAGTCATAGATTCGAGACCCTTTTTCATCCCAGATAGAAAAAGAGCGTGCGCCATAAGAGTAAATCTTTTCATGTGCCCCATCATTGTTTATATCGCCATTGGCAGTGGTGGTTTTTAATCGCCCCAGGTTCTCTATTTGTTGAAGCTCTCTAGCATTTTCGAATGCGTCAGGGTTTAATATTAGGTCTTCAACACGCACTTCTTCGCTGTAACCGTCGTAGTCTCTAGCATCGCCCTCATTGGCAGATAAAATGAAAGTTGAACCTTTATACTCGAAACTTGCAATAGCATCGGGTTGATACATGCCGTATGTTGGCCATGTTTGAATGTTTATTGCATTATCTTTATTGCTGGCATCAAAGGCATTTTTATTTTGTTGATGTTTTTTGTAACCTAAGCCATAAATATCGGTGATAGTCGCTGACGCAATGTCTAGTTTTGCTAGAGCATTGTTTTCTTGCAGGCTAATCCAAGCCGTACTGGAGTCGGCTGAAACAGTAATATATTCAGGTTCTAGGTCTTGGGCAACTGACGCACCTGGGCCAAAAATACGCACGTTTTTTAATTTAGTACTGTTAAACGTATTAAAATCAGCCGTTGCAGGCATCCAAGTGTTTGTATTGATAACAGTTACCGTACCTTCAGGGTCATTTTTATACTCATCGTCAGGCTCTCCTTCGTTAGCAACAATTAAAAATTGACCGTTCGGGGTAAATGTCAGCATGTCGGGTAATGCGCTAGCTTTTATGATCCGCTGTAAATTTCCTTCAAGGTCATAGATAAGAACGTTGCCATCATCTTGTTTATTGACAGCCTCTACGGCTACAGCAACCCAATTCCCGTAGGTAGTAACACTGTTTGGGCCGCCACCAATCAAAGTCAGAGTGCTGTGCTCGGAGAGCCAGCCGTTACTATCTACATTAAGAATTTTGAGTTCATTCTCTTCGGCATTGGTGGTGTAAATCCTATTCGACACAGGACTAAAAGCTGAAATCTCGGTGCAACTTTCTTCACCGCCACATTCCTCGGTATATTGACCTTTTTTAACGATATTAATATCAGCAAAAGAAAGTGTAGAGAATGATATGCCAAGCGTTAAGCTGACGCCGAGAGTGAGCTTTATTAGTGAATCCATTGGATGTCCTTATGCATTGAAACGGGACATCAAATGTACCAACAGGTTATGACGCTTGTGTGACGGTTAGGGGGTGTTTTAGTTACAGCGTGGCAAGGGAGCTAAGAAGCAAGCTAGTGGTGTAATATGTTTTTTTGCGTATCTTGTCGTTATTTTGATAAAAATAACGATAAGGGCAAGGCTGCTAGTTGGTAGCAGCCTGATAGAAAACGCTAAACTCATTTAATTTTTCTAAGGCAAGCGAACCAGCTTCTTTAGTTGAGAATTCAAGTGTATCGAAGCCTACACGTGTTAAATAAAGAGCCTGATCGGGTAGGACATCACCAACGGCTCTGATTTCTTTGGTGTAATGGTGCTTTTCACGTAATATTTTCGCTAGTGAGTAACCACGACCGTCAACAAATGTTGGAAAGTGTATAGCGATAAGCTCAAAGTATTGTAAGTCATCTGCAAATTGTTCTGCACTTTCATCGCCTTGAACCCATAAGCCAAGATGTCCTTTGCTGGCGATTAAGGAATCTTTATTGGCATTCCAATAGGCAAGATCGATGATGTTATAGTCTGCTTGTAGAGCTTGCTCTTCGTCTAGCTTGGTCCAACGGTCTTGAACGATTTCGTTGTTTTTAATGAGCGTCATACACTTTATCCTTAAACGGTTGTAATCCGATGCGTTGCAGTGTGCTTGCAAAGTTTTCATCGTCTATTTTGTTGGCTTTATAGACCTGAACAATGTCGTCAATAGCATCTACTACACCATCTTTGGCAATGGCTTTTCCAAGCCTGTCCCCTAATTTACTTTGATGGCTATCGGAACCACCTAGAGTTAATTGATACCATTGCTCGCCTTTTTTATCGACACCCAAAATACCAATTTCACCGATGCTATGGTGGCCACAGCCATTCATGCAACCAGACATTTTGAGGCTGATATTGCCAGCGTCAATGGCGCTGTCAGTAAAACGGTCAGTAATACCTTGTGCGATATCAATAGAGCTGGCATTTGCTAAGCTACAAAAATCGAGACCGGGGCAGCAAATCATATCGGTAATCGTGCCAATATTTGCTGTTGCAAGGTCATGCTCGGCTAATTGCTGCCAAAGGGCATATAAATCACAGGATTTTACATCGGTTAATGCAAGGTTTTGGTCGTGAGTGGTTCTGATCTGGCCAAAACTATATTGGTCAGCCAAATCGGCGATGAGTTCCATTTGCTGTTTGGTTACATCGCCCGGCGGACGCTTTGGTGATTTAAGCGAAACAAAGGCAATACGGTAACCGGATTGTTTGTGCGCTTTAGTATTTTGTTGAAACCACTGACGAAAAGCACCGCTATTAGCCAAGTGTTGCTCTAAAGCCTCATCGTTAGCTGTTTCGTAATTTAGTGGTGTGAAGTAACGTTTTACACGTTGAATGTTATCGTCGGTTAGCGTTAATTGACTGTCTCGGATGGAAGCCCATTCTGCTTCGACCTGTTCTTTAAAAGTATCTAAGCCTGTTTCGCGAACGAGTATTTTAATACGGGCTTTGTATTTATTATCTCTGCGGCCAAAGCGGTTATAAACGCGAAGAATCGCTTCAAGGTAGGACAAGAGGTCTTTTTCAGCAATAAAGTTGTTAATTGTTTGACCAATAACGGGGGTGCGCCCAAGTCCTCCACCAACTAAAACTTCAAAACCGATGTTGCCATCAGCATTTTTTTTAAGATGTAGACCAATATCGTGTACTTGCGTAGCGGCACGATCTTTTGGTGAACCGCTTACGGCAATTTTAAATTTGCGTGGCAGGTATGAAAACTCTGGGTGTAAAGTTGACCATTGACGAATTATTTCGCAATAGGGTCTTGGGTCTTCAATTTCATCTGCACAAACGCCAGCTAGTGGGTCTGCCGTCGTGTTTCGGATGCAATTGCCACTACTTTGAATAGAGTGCATTTGCACGCTTGCTAAGTCAGCAAGAATATCGGGCACCCGTTTTAGCTCTGGCCAATTAAACTGAATGTTTTGGCGAGTCGTAAAGTGTCCGTAGTCTTTGTCATACTTATGAGAGACGTGGGCAAGCATGCGAAGCTGTTTACTTGATAATAAGCCATACGGTATATTGATGCGCAACATTGGCGCATGTGTTTGAATGTATAAACCATTCATAAGGCGTAAGGGGCGAAATTGTTCTTCCGTTAGATCGCCATTTAAGAACCGCTTTGTTTGATCGCGAAATTGTTCAACGCGTTCGTTGACAAGAGTTTGATCAAATTCGTTATACAGGTACATGTTATTATCGTCGCTTAAGGCGCAGTAAATTCATATTAGGCCGGTGAATATAAAGGGTTTTTGATATAATTAAAAATAATATTAACTGATATTATTATAACTTAAAAGAATAAATTGTCTAATATTAAAACAAATTCAGTGGGTATTGTTGAGCCACAAACCCTTCATTTTGACGAGCCGTTATCGTTGGAGAGTGGTAGGCTCATTGAGCAATACGATATTGTTTATGAAACCTATGGCAGGTTAAATTCGGCAGCAGATAATGCGGTTCTAATTTGCCATGCCTTATCGGCAGATCATCATGCAGCTGGGTATCATCATGAAGGCGACTCAAAGCCAGGCTGGTGGGATATATGCATAGGGCCGGGAAAAGCAATTGATACGAACCGGTTTTTTGTGGTCTCGCCCTGTAATTTGGGCCACTGCAGTGGTTCAACAGGGCCGCGAAGTATTGACCCGAAAACCTCGCAAGCTTACGGTCAAGACTTTCCAATAGTGACCGTTGTTGATTGGGTTAACTATCAAAAAAGACTGGCAGATAAGCTCGGTATCAGTCAATGGGCCGCTGTAGCGGGCGGCAGTTTAGGAGGTATGCAGGCGTTGCAATGGGCGATTCAATTTCCAGATATGATACGCCATGCCATCGTCATTGCGTCTGCCCCTAAATTATCAGCACAAAATATCGCCTTCAATGCGGTCGCGAGACAGGCTATTATGAGTGACGCTGATTTTCACGGCGGTCGTTATTATGATCATAATACGGTGCCGGCTAATGGTTTAAAGGTCGCAAGAATGTTGGGGCATATAACCTATTTATCTGATGATGCAATGGGTGATAAATTTGGTCGAGAACTAAAAAACGATCAACTTAAATATGATTACGGTGTTGAGTTTCAAGTAGAAAGCTATTTGCGATATCAAGGAGAATCTTTTGCTAACCGTTTCGATGCGAACACTTATTTATTAATGACCAAGGCGTTAGATTATTTTGACCCTGCTGAAAAAGAGGGGGGCGATTTATCTGCTGTATTTGAGAAAGTTCAAGCAAAATTCTTTTTAGCCTCGTTTACTACAGATTGGCGTTTTTCACCTGCTCGTTCAAAAGAGATTGTCAGTGCATTAACCGAGGCGGGTCGAGATGTTAGCTACTTAGAGTTTGAGTCGAATTATGGGCATGATGCATTTTTAGTGCACAATGACGACTATCTCGATGCATTTGGTGCCTTTATGCGAAATATTGAGGTGTCGCCGTGAGTGAGCTTAGGCCCGAACTAGAAAAAATTTGCGATTGGGTAGAGCCGGGCTCTAGGGTGCTAGATTTAGGTTGTGGTGATGGTGCGTTACTCGATTGGTTGCAAAGAAATCGGCAGGTGACGGGCTATGGGGTAGAAATAGACCAACAGAATGTCTTGAGTTGTTTAAAAAAGAACGTCAATATTATTCAGACAGACTTGGATGCAGGTTTAACTGATTTTGCTGATGGATCATTTGATTACGTGATTATGACCCAAGCATTACAGGCGCTGCATCGACCAGATAAAACACTGGAGGAAATGCTGCGGGTAGGACGAAAAAGTATAGTGACGTTCCCAAACTTTGGTTTATGGCGCTGTCGCCTTTACCTTTCGCTGAAAGGGCGGATGCCCGTTTCTAAGGCTTTACCGGCTGAATGGTACGATACAAAAAACATACATTTATGTACAGTGAGTGATTTTGAACAGTTTTGTCATCAACGTTCAATGGTGATTTCTAAAAAAGGGATCATGGATTATGATCATCGACCAAGTACATTAATGAAGCTATGGCCTAATTTATTTGGCGAAGTGGCACTCTATCAACTTGATGGAAAAAAAGATGCGATTTAAAAAATACTTTTTATTACTTTTATTGTTATGCCCAACATTGAGTACAGCAGAAAATGCTTACGATTTTGGTGACTATATTGTGTATTACAATGCGTTTACTGCTGATACCTTGCCGCCACAAATGGCTACGGCTTATGGCATTTTGCGGAGCCGTTATAAAGGGGTGTTAAACCTGTCGGTTCAAAAGAAGCCACACCCGGGCCAGTTGCCTCAAGCAGTTAATGCAGACGTTAAAGTAACGGCCGTTAACCGTGCGGGCCAGTTAAAGACTCTTGAATCAAGAAGAGTAGCGGAAGGAAAGGCTATTTATTATTTAAGTGAGTTTAGAGTGTCGAACAAAGAAGTGGTGACATTTAATATCAGCCTAAAACCAAAAGGTGTAATAAAACCGCTGGAATTGAGTTTTAAACAACAGTTTTATGTTGATTAGTCAGCTATTCATCAAGGTGCCGTAGTTTTTTACGTCCCTTTAAACGTTTAGTTTAATGTGTTTATTAATCCAACTGATCAGCACAAGGACAGGGACCCCCATTAACGCGGTGATTAGGAAAAATTGTTCATAGCCAAATAATTCAACCATCGAACCAGAGTAGCCACCTAATATTTTGGGGAGCAAGGTCATCAAAGAACTAAAAATGGCGTACTGTACGGCGGTGAATGAAACATTGGTGAGACTCGATAAAAAAGCAATGAAGGCAGCGCTAGCAAGACCAGCAGACAAATTATCAGCAGAAATCACAAGGTAAAGCATAGGCATATTGTGACCTATTTGTGCTAACAGCATAAAGAGCAAGTTAGTCAGTGCAGACAGTAAGGCGCCGATAAACAAAATTCGTATCACGCCGAAACGTAAAACAAGTAAGCCGCCAATAAAACCACCCAGAAGAGTCATCAGTAGTCCGAATGTTTTTACCACGCTCGCGATCTCGGGCTTACTGAAGCCAAGGTCTTGATAAAAGATGTTTGAAATGACGCCTAGAACAATATCAGATATTCGATACAAGCCAACCAAAGCCAGTAGCAGCCAAGCGACTGAATAACCATAACGTGAGAAAAAGTCTTTAACGGGTTCTATGTAAGTTTTGGTGACCAGTGTATAAGAAATAAGCCCACTTGATATCAGCAGGCGGGTGACAAGGCTTGCACCTGCCAGTGCCAGTCCAAGGCGGAAGAATTCGACTAAAACACTGGCCAGGGGTCTGTTTGAGAAAAGCGAGGTGAGCTCTGCTTTGAGTTGGTTTGCCGTATCGGCGCTAAAAAAATAAACAGCAATAAAACCCGTAACAGCCAAGGTGAAAAGCGTTAATAGCTGGACATTCTCACGGGTGTCGTGGAAAAAATTGGAGTGAATTTTTTGACGGGGCTCAGATATCAAAAGTGTTGTGATAACGCCAATCAACATGATGCTGGCCATACATAGGTAGGTCCACTGCCATGCACTATAGCTGTAGCTGTCTATACTGGACCCTAAGTGGTTGGCTAGCAATAACGCGCCAGCACCAGAAACAATCATGCCAATCCGATAGCCGGCAATGTAGCTAGATGACATCAGCGCCTGCAGGCTGCTCTCGGCTGATTCAATGCGATAAGCATCAATAACAATATCTTGCGTCGCTGAAGAGAAACCGAGCAAAATAGCGGCAAAAGCCATGAGAACTAGGTCATCTTGGTGCGGATCTATGAACGCCATCAAGCAAATCGAGATGATAATCATTAGCTGTGAAAATAAAATCCAGCTTCGTCGATAGCCGAGCCAAGTGGTTAAAAAAGGCAGTGGTAATTTATCAACCAAGGGTGCCCAAACAAACTTAAAAGAATAGCCCAAAGCAGCCCAACTAAAATAAGTAACAGTAGCACGCTCAATGCCAGCTTCGCGCAGCCATAAGCCTAATGAAGAAAAAATTAATAGGAGTGGAATGCCTGCAGACAGACCTAAAAATAGCATCGCTATGACGGGTGGTTGGCAGAAGGCACGAATAGAGCCTAGCCAACTTCCTTGGGCGATAGAGATCGGCATAATTAGGCTGTAGGGATGTCGTAATCAACAATCAAGGGGGCATGGTCAGAAAACCGCTCATCTTTATAGATGGATGCATTGGCAACCGTATTTTTTAAGTTTTCTGAAATAACTTGGTAATCTATCCGCCAGCCAGTGTTATTGGCCCATGCCTGTCCTCGGTTGGACCACCATGTATATTGTTCGGCTTCTTGGTTCACAAGGCGAAAGGCATCACCCCAGCCTTCTTTGCCAAATAGCTCGTCTAGCCAGGCGCGTTCTTCGGGTAAAAAACCAGAGTTTTTTTGATTGCCGCGCCAGTTCTTAATGTCTATTTTTTTATGTGCAATATTCCAGTCCCCACAAATAATATGTTGTTTGCCATCTTTTTGTTTTTCTTGTAGAACGGGCATTAATCGATCCATTAAGTCGTACTTAAAGGCTTGGCGGGATTCTTTTGAGGACCCCGATGGCATGTAAATAGATGATGCCCTTAGGTTGCCAAAGGCGGCTTCAATAAAGCGACCCTCGGCATCAAAGTCTTCCCAACCAATACCTTTAGTTACATTGTCAGGCTTTTGTTTGGAAAAAATGGCGACGCCGCTGTAACCTTTCTTTTCGGCAGGATGGTAGAAACAATGGTAATTAGCGGGCCAGAAGGTATCGGCAGTTAGTTGATCTTCTTGGGCCTTTATTTCTTGTAAGCACAGTACATCAGCATCGAGTTGTTGTACCCAGTTAAAAAAGCCTTTTCTTTCGCCAGCGCGAATGCCGTTAATATTGATTGAAACAATTTTCATGAGGGGTTTTCTGAACAATTAATAAAATTAGACATCATACCGAACAAAGGTAACAATGAAAGGACTTGCTAAAAGCTAACATTTTTCGTATGATGCGCGACCAAGCTTAAGGACGGTACTGTCCTGCCACAGATTTTTAGAGAATACTATGAAACCAGATACACACCCAGAATATAACGAAGTAGCCGTTACTTGTAGTTGCGGGAATGCTTTTAAAACTAGTTCAACACTCAGTAAGTCTGAACTGCATATTGAATCTTGTTCAGAGTGTCATCCATTTTATACCGGTAAACAGCGTATTGTTGATACGGCTGGCCGTGTTGATAAGTTTAATAAACGTTATCAGCGTGGATAAGTTGACGCTAAAGCGTATAGTTGAAAAAAATGCTACCTTATAGGTAGCATTTTTTTTGCTTAAGTGTTTTAGGGAGGAGGCATGGTAAGTCGTTATAGTATTGTCATAATCGTATTACTCTGTGTTGGCTGCTCGGTTAACCCAGTAACCGGAGAGCGTGACTTTGTCTTAATGTCAGAGCAAGAAGAACTGGCCTTAGGTCGGCAGCATAGTCAGCAAGTAATGAAGGCATATCGTCGCTATGATGACCCAGAGCTTCAGCAGTATGTGCAATCGGTGGGTGATCGGGTTGCACGTGTTAGCCATCGACAAAACTTAATTTACCGATTTACCTTATTAGATAGCACTCAAGTCAACGCTTTTGCATTACCCGGCGGCTATATTTATATTACTCGAGGTTTATTGGTGTACCTTAATAGTGAGGCTGAGTTGGCTGCCGTGTTGGGTCATGAATTAGGTCATGTCACAGCGAGACACTCTGTTCGTCAGCATAGCCTAGCAACGACAACAAATATCATTGGAAGCCTTATTGCGGCCGCATCTGGGGTGCAGGGGGCTGGACAATTAACGAATATGTTAGGCACGGGCATAGTCAGAGGTTATGGGCGTGAACACGAGTTAGAAGCCGACGGTTTAGGGGTTCAGTACCTGATTAATGCGGGGTATCGTGCCTCTGCCATGCGACAAGTTATCTCAACGTTAAAGAATCAAGAGTTGTTCGATAAAAAACTAGCTATTGAGCAAGGCCGTGAGCCACGAGCTTATCACGGTGTGTTTTCAACCCACCCCGATAATGATACCCGTTTGCAACAAGTGTTAAGTGGAGCAGGGGCTTCATCAGTTGTTTCAGGAACGACTGGTCAAGACACTACGTTTTTAAAAAAAATAGAGGGCTTAACATTTGGCGACAGCGAGAAAGATGGAATCATTCGTGGGCGTCACTTTTATCACCCTGAGATGAATTTTAAACTGACGTTTCCTAGTCAGTGGCTTATTTTGAACAAGCCGAACGCAATTGCTGCATCAACCCCTAACAACGATGCGTTGATGCAATTAACGTTAGAAGATTTAAATAAAAAAATAACCCCTAAGGAGTTTCTAAGAACTCGCTTAGGAATAACAAAAACACTCAGTGAAAAGCCTTTTTCAGTGGGTCAGTTAGCTGGCTATCAGGCGATAGTTAACGGTAAAACACCATATGGGCAAGGCAAGGTTCGAATAGCCGTGGTATTTGATGGCTTAAGGGCGTTTGTCTTTTTTGCGACAACAAAACGAGCTGATAGATTTGTAGAGGTTGATAAGCAAGTGCTTACGAGCATTAAAAGCTTTTCAAGGTTGAATGCTAAGGATAGAAAAGTCGCAAAAGAGTTAAAGGTGGTGTTAGTGAAGGTTGGCCAACATAATAAAAGTATAAAGCTGCTGGCTAAAAACTCGCCGATCACTCACCATGTAGAAGACCAACTGAGGCTTTTGAATGATCTTTTTCCGAATCGTGAGCCCAAACTAGGTGACCTGATTAAGATAGTTCGTTAAAATCATGAGTAAGTTTTCAAATTATTTTTAATGAGTGCATGTTTTTATTGCGCGTAAGTAGTGAGATAGCACTATTTATAGATAGGGAGTTATAAATGTCGTCAAAAAATTTAACGCTAACAGATAATACAACTGGGAAAAGTGTAGAGCTGCCATTACTTGAGGGCACGCTTGGTAATTCAACCATTGATGTTAAAGGAATACCGGGTGAACTAGGGTACTTCACACACGATCCTAGTTTTGGAACAACTGCAAGTTGTGAAAGTGAAATTACGTTTATTGATGGCGATAAAGGCGTGTTGTTGCATCGCGGCTACCCCATTGAGCAGTTGGCTGAAAATAGTAACTATATCGAGACAGCGTATTTGTTAATTCATGGTGAATTGCCAAATGCGGAAGAGTTTGCAACTTTCAGTAATATTATTCGCCGTCATACGATGATTAACGAGTCGTTGAAAAAGTTCTTTGATGGTTTTCGTCATGATGCTCATCCTATGTCTATGATGATGGGTGTGGTAGGGTCGTTAGCGGCTTTTTATCATGATGGTTTAAACATGAATGATGAAGAGCACTTGATGGTTTCGGCGCACAGGCTGATTTCTAAATTACCTACGATTGCTGCGGCTTGTTATAAGCACTCAATCGGTGAGCCAATTGTCTACCCGCGTAATGATTTAGATTATTGTGAAAACTTACTGTACATGATGTTTTCAGTACCTTGTGAGGATTATGTCGTTAGCCCGATTGCAGCAAAAGCCCTGAATCTATTGTTTATTTTGCATGCTGACCATGAGCAAAATGCGAGTACTTCAACAGTTAGGTTGGTAGGCAGTACAGGTGCAAACCCATTTGCTTGTATTTCAGCGGGTATTGCAGCGTTATGGGGGCCTGCCCATGGTGGTGCTAATGAAGGGGTGCTGACAATGCTGGACGAAATTGGCAGTGTGGAAAATATTCCTAAATTCTTAGAAAAAGCCAAAGATAAGAATGACCCATTTAAACTCATGGGTTTTGGACATCGTGTATATAAGAATTTTGATCCTAGAGCAACGATTATTAGAAAGGTATGCTACGAGGTGCTTGAAGAGACGGGCACGCAAGATCCGATGTTTGAATTAGCAATGAAGCTTGAAGAAATTGCATTGAAAGATGAGTATTTTGTTGAGCGTAAGTTGTATCCAAATGTTGATTTTTATTCGGGTGTTATTTATAAGGCACTTGGTATTCCTGTCAGTATGTTCACGGTGATGTTTGCACTTGCTAGAACATCTGGTTGGGTGTCACATTGGTTAGAAATGATGGCTGATCCAAACGGTAGAATTGGTCGTCCACGTCAGCTATACAAAGGTTCTCCAAAACGTGATTATGTGTCACTGGACGAACGTTAATAGCCGTAACGTTTAATAATTGCTACAAAAAACGCACTTTTAAGTGCGTTTTTTTTGGTAGCTAGATCGCGTGTTTTAGAATAACTCTTCGATGGAGGGTTGTTTTCCTAGGGACGAGTTACTGAATTCATTATTTTTATTATCAGCTGGCGGTGTATTTTCTTCTCGGAAATATTCAAAAATAGCTTTTGGGTTTGAAGGGTTTGTTTTTAACCCTGTCTCAGAGTTAATTAATAAACCAACAATGCCGTCGGGCTGTGAGAGGGGGATATTAGGTGTGTTTTTAAGTACCTCCCTCATAAAGTCAATCCAAATAGGTAAGGCGGCGCGGCCACCTGTTTCTCTATTGCCTAATGGTTTGCCGTTATCAAGGCCAACCCAAGCAACGGCAACCAATGAAGGGTTGAATCCATTGAACCAAGCATCCCTTTGATCATTGGTCGTGCCCGTTTTACCTGCTAGGTCTGAGCGACCTAAAGAAAGGGCTTTTCTCCCGGTTCCTCGGTTGACAACATCCCTTAATAAAGAATTAATAAGAAAGTGAAGTTGTGGGGAAATAACACGAGGAGCTTTTCTAATAGGAGGCTCAACGATGGGGTCAATGGGTGTGTTGTTATCTAATAGCGTAGGCGTTATTAGCGGCGTTGTCATTGCTGAGTCGGCAAGTAGATTTTTGCTTTGTGGCGTTTCTTGCTTGTCGATGATGGCGACAGCTGGATTAGCTTGGAAGAGTATTTCGCCAGAGGCAGAAGTAATTTGTTGGATAAAATAAGGGCTTACACTGAAGCCGCCATTAGCAAAGACAGAATAAGCGGTTGCCATTTTGTATGGGTTAGCGCTACCGCTACCAAGGGACAAGGAGAGGTTGTTTGGTAGTGAGGAGGGGTTAAAGCCAAAACGTCCGGCAAAGTTTCGTACATATTTTGTGCCGATGTCCCGTAGAATTCTTATTGAGACTAGGTTTCTTGAGTGAATAAGCGCTTCACGTAAACGGGTAGGGCCAAAGAACTTGCCGCTATAATTTTCTGGTCGCCATTGCTGTTCGAGGCCTGCGTCATCAAAAACGACAGGAGCATCATTAATCAACGTAGCCGTTGTATAGCCTTTAGATAGGGCGGCGGAGTATAAAATAGGTTTGAAGCCAGACCCCGGTTGGCGTTGAGATTGAAAGGCACGGTTAAATTTACTGGAGTAATAATCATAGCCCCCAACAAGAGAAGTGAGAGCACCATCGTTTGGGTTAATTGAAACGAGCGCGCCAGAAACGTTAGGCACTTGGGCAAGCTCAAAAATATCAGTATTAGGTTGCTGACGAACCCGGATAATATCACCAACAGCCAAAATTTCAGCGGCTGAGGTTGGCTTTTTGCCTTGCTTATTTTCGTTGATATATGGCCATGCCCATTTCAGGTTTTCCCAAGTAATTTCGACTAGTACTTTATCTGAGGTGATGGCAGTAACGCTCTTGTCCGTTAAAGCGGTCACAATGGCGGGTTCTGTTTCACCAATTTTTTTATACGATGATAAAGGACTTAAATCTAAGTCGTTGGTGTCGATATTATCTAAGTCAATATGGTCTAAAATACCGCGATACCCGTGGCGCCGATCATAGGCGTGTAAGGCCTTTCTAACGGCATGATTGGCAGCATTTTGGTGAGTGCTGTCGAGAGTGGTGACAACATGCATGCCGTTGGTATAAATTTCATCACCATATATTTCATAAACTTCATTGCGCACCATTTCTGCAACATAAGGTGCTTCAAGTTCCACAGAAGCAGAATGTAAGCGAGCGGTAATGGGTTCGGCAATGGCGGCATTAAACTCCGGTTGACTAATGTAGTTAAGACTTAGTAATCGGTTAAGAACATAGTTACGGCGAAGGAGCGATCTCTCTGGGTTGGAGATTGGGTTGAAGGCGGAAGGTGCCTTTGGAAGTCCAGCAATCATTGCTTGCTGGGCTAAAGAGAGATCTGACAGTGTTGAGTCATAATACACTTGAGCGGCTGCTGCTATACCGTACGAGCGATGGCCAAGGTAAATTTTATTTAGATAAAGCGTTAGAATGTCTTGTTTGCTTAGCTCTCTTTCAATAATAAAAGATAAGAGGATTTCACGTATTTTTCTCGAATACGTTTTTTTCTTCGTGAGAAAGAAGTTTCTGGCGACCTGCATGGTAATGGTGCTGCCTCCTTGTTTCTTCTCGCCAGTTAATAGAAGCTGGCCTGTGGCACGCAGAAGCCCAATAAAATCGACACCTGAGTGTTGAAAGAAGTCTTTATCTTCAGCGGCAAGAAAGGCATTGATTTGGGTCGTTGGAATGTCTTCGTAACGTGTAGGAATGCGTTTTTTTTCACCAAATTTAGCAATGAGTAAGCCGTCTCGGCTGTAGATGCTCATAGGGGTTTGGAGCTGGATATTTTTTAAGAGATTGACATCAGGGAGGTCGGGTATTATTGAAAATTTGATGTATAAACCGAGGGCACCAATAAAAATCACACCTATCAAAAAAATAGATATGCTGATTTTTTTAAAAAGTGAGGAAGCGTTGGGTTGTTGATTCATTCTAAATTTTAGGTGTAAAAGTAACCGAAGGGTTAAGTGAAAGTGAGCTATTGTATAAGCATTGTGAGGAAAATCACATTAACTGGGGCTTAATGAATTTTTTTAGAATAAAGGTACATATATTCAAAAGTGAGGCTATACTCAAAGAAAACGCCGTTAGTTATTGATTTTATTGTTTAGTTATATTTAAATTGTTTATAAAGTTCTTTGTGTGATTATAAGAACGATTAAAGAGAAGGGAAATACAGGATGTCTTTTTTCAAACGTAATAACCCTAATGTATTAGGTATTGATGTTAGTTCATCAGCGATTAAGCTTATAGAGCTCAGTCGACATGGTTCACGTTACCGAGTGGAGAGCTATGGTGTTGCAGCGTTACCTGAAAATGCGGTTATTGATAATAATTTTGCAGACCTTGAGGCTATCGGAAATACGCTGTCTACCGTTATTGAGCGTTCAGGCACAAAATTAAAGCAAGCTGCGTTGTCGGTTTCTGGCTCCGCTGTTATCACCAAAATTGTTACTATCCCGAAACCTGAAAGTGATGAAGAACTCGAAGCGCAGGTTGAGATGATTGCTGATCAATACATTCCTTATGCTTTGGACGAGGTTAATCTGGATTTTAGTGTTATTGGTCCAAATGAAAGAAATGCAAGCTTAATAGATGTACAGCTGGCAGCGTCAAGGCGTGAAAATATAGACGATAGGGTGGCGGTATTAGATCTGGCCGGGTTGAAAGCCAAAATAGTGGATGTCGAAGCCTATGCGCTAGAAAATGCCTATGGGCTTTTACAAAGCGGGTTGCCTGATTATGGTCCTGAGGCAACGATTGCCATCGCTGATACGGGTTCCACTGTGACGACACTTAATATTATTCATAAGAATAAAGTAATTTACTCTCGAGAGCAGGGCTTTGGCGGTAAACAATTAACAGAAGAGGTTCAACGTCGGTACGGGCTTTCGTATGAAGAAGCTGGCATGGCCAAAAAACATGGCGGCTTGCCAGACAGTTATATAACAGAAGTGTTAGACCCCTTTAAAGAGGTCATGTGCCAACAAATTGGACGTTCATTGCAATTCTTTTTCTCATCTAGTGCACAACATAGCGTAGACCATATTATTCTTTCTGGTGGCACTTCTTCATTATTAGGTGTTGATGCATTGTTGGAGGAAAAGTTAGGTACTCCCGCGACAGTAGCGAACCCGTTTTCTCAGATGTCGTTGGCTGGGAAAGTGAAGACACAAGCACTTAGTAATGATGCGCCAGCAATGATGATTGCAACAGGTCTTGCATTAAGGAGTTTTGATTAATGGCTAAAATTAACCTTCTTCCGTGGCGTGAAGAACTGCGAAAGCAGCGCCAAGTCGACTTTTTGATTTTCCTGGGTTTAGGTGTGTTGGTGTCAATTTTTGTAATGGCAGTGGTGCATTTTTCGATTGATGGGCTGATAGAGACGCAACATAATCGTAATCACTTTGTTCAAAATGAGATATCTGTTTTAGATAAAAGAATCAAGGAAATTCAAACGCTTGATAGGACAAAAAGTAAGTTGCTTGCTCGGATGGAAGTCATTCAACGTTTGCAAAGTAGTCGGCCTGAAATTGTACATATGTTTGATCAGTTAGCTAAAACGGTACCAGAGGGTGTGCGCCTTACTAAATTTACTCAAAGTGGAGAAAAACTAAGCATCGAGGGTAGTGCCCAATCGAATACAAGAGTGTCTGCTTATATGCGAAATTTAGAACAATCACCTTGGCTTAAGGGGACCGACTTAAATGTGATTCGTTCAAAAGGCGTTGATGCAAACAGTTTTACCCTAAAAGTCGTCCAGGCTAAAGTTGGGGAACCCGTGGAGGGAAATTAGATGAATTTAGCTGATATAAACTGGGATTTTAAAGAAGCAGGTAATTGGCCTTTTGGCATTAAGGTAGTGTCTATAATAATAATGTGCGTCATTTTGATTGCTGCGTGGATTTACTATGACACGCTTGATCAGCTGAGTGATTTGGAGCGAGCTGAGAAACAAGAGATCGTTTTAAAAAAAACATTCGAGCGAAAACAAGCGAAGGCAGTAAACTTAGAGGCTTATAAACAACAACTCATTGATATGAAACAGCAGTTTGGTGCTATGTTGCAACAGCTGCCTAATAAAACACAAATTGCTGATTTGTTAGTCGATGTTTCGCAAGCAGGCTTAGCGAGTGGGTTGGAATTTAGCTTATTTCAGCCTTCAGTTGAGAGACGAAAAGACTTCTATGCAGAAAAACCAATCAAGTTAACAGTGGTGGGTGGTTACCACGAGTTTGGAAAGTTCGTCAGTAATTTAGCGGCATTACCACGTATTGTTACGCTTCACAATGTGGCTCTAAAGCCTACAGAGAAAAGTGGGCAGATGACAATGAATGCAATAGCGAAAACCTATCGTTATTTAGACGAGGGTGATAAATAATGGCCCGATTTAATTTGAGTAAGCTACTAAGTTCTGTTGCATTGATATCCTTGATGGGCGGATGTGTTAGTGAAGATTTTGATGATTTAAAAACTTATATTGCACAAGTAAAGTCAAAGCCGGCAACCCCAATTGAGCCAATGCCAATTATTAAATCATATGAATCATACATCTATGTTTCTGATGGCTTGCGTAACCCCTTTGAGAAGCTTGAAGAGCCCCAAGCAATTGATGTAGTGGCAAGTGTTGAGGGGCCTGGGCCTGACCTAGAAAGAGCAAAAGAAGAGTTAGAGGCTTACCCGTTAGATACATTACGTATGGTTGGCATCCTTTCCAAAAATAATGAGTTGTGGGCACTAGTGAAGGCGAATGATGGGGTTATTCATCGCGTTCAGGCCGGCAATTATTTAGGTCAAAATTTTGGCAAAATTACAGCTATACAAGACCATCAAATTAATCTTGCAGAATGGGTAGCTACGACAACGGGTAAGTGGCGTGAAAGAGAAGCTTCTTTGGCTCTTGTTGAATAAAGAAGAGAATATTGATAATGAAACATGTAAATAAGGGAAAAGTCATGCACAAGTCAAATGCAAGTGGATGGGGCATAGCAAAGCAAAAAGCTCGGCTAATAAAAGGAATATTTGCTATGGCATGTTGGACTTCAATGTCAATGATGTCGGTACAAGCAGCTGTTCTTAAAGACATTCAATTTTCTGGTTTGCCTGGGAATAAAGTACAGCTTGAGTTGTCGTTGGATTCTGCGCCAGATCAGTTGAAAAGTTTTAGTACTGATAACCCAGCTAGAATAGCCATCGATCTTATGGGGGTAAGTAATGGTGTTGGTAAAACAACTATTCCAATTAATATCGGTAAAGCCATCAGCGTTAGAGCGTTAGAGGCAGGTGGTAGAACACGAGTTGTGCTTAACCTTAATGATGCTGCGCCTTATGCAACAAAAATAGAGGGGCAGAGTGTCTTTATAACGTTAGGTAATGTGACAAGTGCTCCTGTGATTAGCAGTCCTAGTGCAACAACAGCACCAGCAAAAGCGGCAGATAAATTAGTTAGTGCAGTGGATTTCAGGCGCGGTGAAGAAGGTGAAGGGCGTGTTTTAGTGAGCCTTACAAATACCTCTTCGGTTGTAGATGTTAAGCAGGAAGGTGGTAAAGTCATTGTAGATATTAAAGACACTTCGCTACCCCCAGAGCTTGCTAATAGATTAGATGTATTAGATTTTGCAACACCTGTAAAAACTATTGATGTGATGCCATCTGGTAATGATACAAAGTTATCAATTGCAGCAATTGGCCACTACGAATTTTTGTCATATCAGATGGATGAATTGTTAACGGTTGAATTCAAACCATTAACAAAACAAGAGCAAGAAGAATTGGTAGCTGATAAATTTCCCTATACAGGTGAAAAGTTATCTCTAAACTTTCAAAGTATAGAAGTTCGATCTGTATTGCAACTGCTTGCCGATTTCACAGATATGAATTTAGTGGCTAGTGATTCTGTCGGTGGCAGCGTGACTTTGCGATTGAATAATGTTCCATGGGATCAGGCATTAGACATTATTCTTAAAAGCAAAGGTTTGGCGAAGCGGATTACAGGCAATGTGATGATGGTTGGCCCACAAGCAGAGGTCGCGGCTCAAGAGAAATTAGAACTTGAAGCCAAAAAGCAAGTGGTGGAATTGTCGCCATTATTAACGGAGTTTTTTGAGGTTAGTTATGCCAAGGCTTCTGACTTGGTGACAATTTTAAAATCTACAGGCGGGCGTAGTGGAAATGCTAATTCAAATACAAAGTTAATTTCCAATAGAGGCGGGGTTTCAGTTGACCAAAGAACTAATACTTTATTGGTTCAAGAAACCGCTGAAAAATTGGTTGAAATTCGTAGAATTATTGAGCGTTTAGATCGCCCAGTGCGACAAGTGATGATTGAATCGCGAATTGTGATTGCGAATGATGACTTTACACGTGACTTAGGTGTCAGGTTCGGTTTGTCTGGCAGAACGGGTGGTGGCGTTGCTACAGGGGATTCAACAACAGTCGTGGGTGGAGCATTAGAAAATGGAATAACGGTGGGAGCCGGAAATATTTTTGATGTTGGTGGCAGCGAAGGTTTGATGGTTGATTTGCCAGCGGCCAGTCCAGCGGGTGCGATACAGTTTATAATGGGTAAAATTGGAAGTTCTTTATTACAATTAGAACTGTCAGCGTTACAAACAGAAGCAAAAGGTGAAGTTATTTCAAGCCCCCGTGTTATTACGTCTGATCAAATTGAAGCTGAAATCAGTCAAGGTGTTGAAATTCCATTTCAAGAGGCATCCTCTTCGGGCGCTACTTCAACGAGTTTTGAAGAGGCAGAGTTAAAGTTATCGGTGACGCCAAGAATTACACCAGATGACCGCATTAACTTAGAGTTAAATATAACGAAGGACTCGCCAGATTTCTCAAATGTTCAACCGGGTGGTGTGCCAATTAATACACAGGAAGTAGATACGACAGTACTGGTAAATAATGGCGATACAGTTGTCTTAGGGGGTATCTATGAGCGTTCGAAAGATCACAGTGTTCGTAAAGTTCCTTTCTTTGGAGATTTGCCGGGTGTTGGGGTGTTATTTAAGAAAGACTTTAAGCAAGATAATAACAGAGAGCTTTTATTCTTCATTACACCTAAAATATTAAAAGATAATTTAGCGGTTAATTAAAAACGATAGATTGATAAAAAAACGGGGCTAAGCCCCGTTTTTTTATGTGCTTGTACTTGTTGTAAGTAATACATTGCACGCGCTATGAAATGCTCGTGATATAGTTCTAGCAAATTTCAGAATAAGATAAAGTTCATGCCAGAAAAAAATAATATCTATCTTGTGGGCCCAATGGCAGCCGGCAAATCAACGATTGGTAAACTGTTAGCGCGGCGTTTAAATAAAGCATTTTATGATACAGATGCAGAAATTATTAAATGTACAGGGGTAGAAATATCCTTAATTTTTGAGCTTGAAGGGGAAGAAGGTTTTAGGTCTAGAGAAACCGATAAACTTAAGTTACTGTCGGTATTGGATGGCGCTATCATTGCAACAGGTGGTGGTATTGTCTTAAGCGAAGAAAATCGTAAAGTGTTAACGGAAACAGGCTGGGTTATATACTTACAATGTTCTGTTGAGCAGCAGTTAAGCCGAACAAAATTTGATACAAAAAGGCCTTTATTGCAAATTGACAACCCACGGAAGAAGCTGGAAGAATTAATGCGACTTAGAGCGCCGATTTATGAATCAATTGCAGACATCGTTGTTAGCACAAACAAAACAAGTAGTAAGAAAGTAATCTTAAGTATTCTTGAGCAACTAAAGAAAAAATGAATAATAAATTAGAGATATTGAATGTTGACCTTGGTGATAGAAGCTACCCTATTTACATCGGTGAGGGTTTATTAACGCAGCCAGCATTCGTTGAAAAGCACATTGTCTCTAACCAAGTATTGATTGTCACGAATGAAACGATTGCACCGATGTATTTAAGCCAGTTAGTCGATCAGCTACCAGTAGGTGTAGACGTTAGAACCGCTATTCTGCCAGATGGTGAACGGTTTAAAACGCTAGAGTACCTAAATAAAATATTTGATTCATTATTAGAAAACAGATGTAACCGGCAAGTCACGTTGATCGCTTTGGGTGGTGGTGTGATTGGAGATATGACCGGCTTTGCAGCTGCAAGCTATCAAAGAGGAGTTAGTTTTATTCAGCTCCCGACTACTTTGTTATCTCAGGTTGATTCCTCTGTGGGTGGAAAAACAGGGGTCAATCATCGTTTGGGTAAAAATATGATTGGGGCGTTTTATCAGCCTAAAGCTGTTTTGATCGATACGACAGTGCTCTCAACATTGCCAGCCAAAGAACTAAGTGCTGGTTTGGCGGAAGTCATAAAATATGGTGCGATAAATGATGTGGATTTTTTTGTCTGGCTGGAAAAAAATATAGAATATTTATTAGCACAAAAAGCGGACGCATTAATTTATGCAATTAAACGATCGTGTGAGAAAAAAGCTGAGATCGTCGAGAAGGATGAGAAAGAGTCTGGAATACGCGCAACACTTAATTTTGGACATACATTTGGGCACGCCATCGAGACTCATATGGGGTATGGTGAATGGTTACATGGCGAGGCGGTAGCCGCTGGAATGTGTTTAGCAGCAGAATTATCTGTGCAGTTGGGTTGGATGAGCTCTGATAAGGCTGCCCGGATAAAGGCCTTATGTATAAAAGCTAACTTGCCAGTAAAAGCACCTGAAGAAATGGGCGGTGCTGATTTTATAAAGCATATGAAAGTCGATAAAAAGAACACCTCAGGTTCTATTCGACTAGTGCTGCTAAAAAACCTTGGTGAAGCCGTTATTTATGACTGCACTGATGAGTCGTTAATTAAAAAAGTGATTGACGGAAAAGACAGAGATGTCTCTTAATCGCCTAAATGAAGAGGTGGCGCTGGAGGAGTTTTTCCCAGCAGAAAGGCAGCAGCGGCTTGATCTAATACTTCACCTTATTCCAAATACAAGGCAAGCTATTTTATTAAGAGGGCCAGAACAATCAGGAAAGTCTTTTTTTCTTAGGCAATTTGACAAACAAAGGGATAAGCGTTGGCAGTTTTGCTTAATACCAGCGAAATCGCTAATGGATACAACATCTCCATTGGAGGTATTAACTCAAGCTTTTGATGAATTGGAAGGCAATAACAAACAGCTTCTTGTGCGATTGGCAGCCGCGTCAAAAGCAGAAAAAAAAGTCATTATCTGTATTGAAGATACACATCAACTAGGCGAGGCGCAGTTCGATTTTTTGTTTAAATTGGCAGACAGCTATGATTGTTTGCAAGTTTTATTAAGCTCTGCGGATAATCTAGGAGAGGCTGTTGAGTCGCGTTGCCAGTTGATTGACCTAGAGCCATTTACGCAACGGCAGACAACAGAGTATGCGCGAAAGATAATACAAAAAAACAATCCAGGTCTGACTAATTTGGTAGGCCTAGATGAAGTGGTGTTATTTATTGAAACAGGTGGTTTGCCAGGGCGAATAAATGATGTCTTAGCGCAAATGAGCACCTCAGCTATGGGGCATGAAAAGCCTACACTTGTGAAATCAGGATCCGTAATAGGGTTAATAGCACTAGCTATTTTATTGCTGGGTGTTTCAGTTTTTATCTTTTACCCTCAAGAAGAAAGTGAGGAAGTGCCTTCTACTGTTGTGCAGGCTCAGTCGGCAGGGCGGATACATAGCCAAACGCTAGAAACTCCTACTAAAACAGCGATTACTGAGCAGCCAAGAGTAAGCGGCTTTAGCGAGATAAAAGATGTCAAAACGCCTTCTTCAACGTTAGACGCTCCTTTAGAGACGGCGAGTAAAACAAAGGTGAGCGGCCTGAGGAATACAGATGAAAAGATAGAGGCCGTTAAGGTAGAGGCCGTTAAGGTAGAGAGGAGCGTTAATGCTCAAACGGTGGTTCTAGCTAACATCAAAGCAGAGGAGGCAGGTAGCGATAGCAAGGAGGTCGTATCTATAAAAGAAAATAGTAATCCTAGCGCCAAAGCACCCGCAGCATTAACAGCTATTCAGTTGAATCACCAATGGCTTGAAAGTAGAGATAAAAAACATTTCACTTTGCAATTGTTGGGTGTGTCCACAGAAGAGTCTGCAAAAAAGTTTATTCTTAAACATAACACCCTTAAACCATTATATTTTTTTCAACATAAAAGAAATGCTGGGCAATGGTTTGTGGTTATCTATGGTGATTTTGACAATAAAAAGCTAGCAGAAGAAAAAGCGAATAAGATGCCGGCTTCTTTGACGGCATTAAAACCTTGGGTTCGTACGTTTGACGCCGTTCAAAGAGATGTTCTAGTTAAAGAGTGAGCTAGGTGCTAAAAAGCTGATATTCAGCTAAGCGTGTGTCGCGTAGGTCTTAAGAGTATGGTATTTGTTAATAGATATGCTCTTCAAAATTGAAAATAATCTATCTGATTGGTATAATTATTAGCCGACTTGCGTAAGTAAGTTGTCTATTCAATAACTAAGCACATAAGGTTAACCGAGTGAAACATACCTCAATCCCTCAAGCGGGTTTATATGACCCTGCGTTTGAAAAAGACAGCTGCGGATTTGGACTCATTGCGCACATTGATAACAAACCGAGCCACTGGCTGATTAAGACGTCCATCGATTCGTTAGCTCGATTAACCCACCGTGGCGCCATCGCAGCAGACGGCAAGTCAGGTGATGGCTGTGGTTTGCTCCTTAAAACGCCAGAAAAATTCTTTCGTGCAAAAGCACAAGAGCTTGGCGCGACACCGACTGAATTGTTCGCTGTTGGCATGGTCTTTTTAAGCCAAGATGCGTCTAAGGCTGAGCAAGCAAAACTAATCCTTAAAGAAGAAATAGAAAAAGAAGGGCTCACTGTTATTGCCTGGCGAACTGTGCCAACCAATACAGAAGCATGTGGTGAACAAGCCTTAGCAACATTGCCTTGTATTGAGCAGGTATTTGTCAATGCAAAAGAGGGGATGGATAATGCAGCAATGGATTGTTGCCTATATATTGCAAGACGTCGTGCTGAAAAGCGGATAGAACAAAACGACGAGATGTTTTATGTGGCGAGTTTGGCTTCAAATGTCATTTCTTACAAAGGCTTGGTAATGCCAGAGTTTTTACCGGTTTTTTACCCAGACTTAAATAATCCAGAGCTGGAAAGTTCACAATGTGTTTTCCATCAGCGATTTGCAACGAACACATTTCCACAATGGCGTCTAGCTCAACCGTTTAGGTTTCTGGCACATAATGGTGAAATTAATACTATTCGCGGTAATAGAAGCTGGGCGCAAGCACGTAGCTATACGTTTGAAACGCCTTTAATACCTAATATGGATGATATTCGACCTTGGGTTTCGTCCGTAGGCTCAGACTCAAATAGTCTGGATAATATGGTGGATGGTCTGATTGCTGGCGGCATGGATATTTTCCGTGTTATGCGCCTGCTCGTCCCACCAGCATGGCAAAATGTTCACACTATGGATCCTGAACTGCGTGCTTTCTATGAATATTCATCCATGCATATGGAGCCTTGGGATGGCCCTGCAGCCATTGTGCTGACAGATGGTCGTCATGTAGCGTGTTGTCTCGATCGAAATGGCCTACGCCCTGCTCGTTATGTGATTACTAAGGACCGTCATATCACCCTGGCATCTGAAGTGGGCGTGTATGATTATAAGCCAGAAGACGTTGTGCAAAAAGGTCGCTTAAAACCGGGCGAAATGTTAGCTGTGGATACAGAAAAAGGCGAATTGATTACGCCGAAGGAAATTGATGACCGTTTAAAGGCTCGTCAACCGTACAAAGCATGGTTAGCTGAGCACACTAAAAAACTATGTACAGAAAGAGATGATGATCCACTGACTTTGGCGCCATTAGATAAAGCAACTTTACAGGTGCATGAAAAACAGTACCAGTTGACTTTTGAAGAGCGAGATCAAGTACTTAAAGTGTTGGCAGAAGCAGGCCAAGAAGCAATTGGTTCAATGGGTGATGACATCCCCATGCCTGTTTTATCAACTAAAATTCGTAGCTTGTATGATTATTTTAGACAGCAGTTTGCACAAGTAACGAACCCGCCTATTGACCCTTTGCGTGAGCAAGTGGTTATGTCATTGATGACAAGCTTTGGTCGGGAAAAAAATCTATTTGAAGAGTCGGCCGAACATGCGCACCGCTTAGAAGTGGGTTCACCGGTCTTATCAGCATCAAAATTTGATGCACTGCTGTCAATGACAGATTCGTCATATAAAAGCGCGGTTATAAGTTTGCAATATGACTTATCTGTGTTTAATTTAGAAAGTGCTATTCAGCATATATGTCAGCAAGCTGAGGAAAAAGTTCGTGAAGGTAATGTTGTTATTGTCTTAAGTGACAGAGGGTTAGCAGCGGGCTTTTTACCAGTACATGCCTTATTAGCGACGGGTGCTGTACATCATCATTTGGTCAACGTTGGTTTGCGTTGCCAGTCAAATATTGTTGTTGAGTCGGCTACGGTCCGAGATCCACACCAGTTTGCAACGCTTATTGGTTACGGTGCAACGGCTGTTTGTCCGTATCTTGCCTATGAAACGCTGAACGACATGCTGGAAACGGGCGATATAACTGGTATTGAAGAAGATGTGTTGGCTCAGAATTACCGTAAGGGTATCAATAAAGGGCTGTACAAAATACTATCTAAAATGGGTATTTCAACAATTGCTAGCTATCGTGGCTCGCAGTTATTTGAAATTGTTGGGCTGCAATCGGCAGTTGTTGATACCTGTTTCAAAGGAACCACCAGCCGCATTGAAGGGGTTGGTTTTGAAGCGCTAGAAAATGAGCAAAAACAACTCTCTAAAGTAGCTTGGAACCCACGAAAAAGTACTGAACAAGGCGGTTTGTTGAAATATGTTCATGGGGGGGAGTATCACGCTTATAACCCAGATGTTGTCAACTCTTTGCAACAAGCGGTCCGTTCAGGTGATATTAGTAAATACCGTCTGTATGCTGATGAGGTGAATCACCGTGCACCTGCCTCCATTCGCGATATGTTTAGCTTGAAGTTAGATGAGAAAAAAGCTATTTCTATCGATGAAGTAGAGCCCGCAGAAGGCTTGTATACACGTTTTGATACAGCTGCAATGTCATTGGGTGCGTTGTCACCTGAGGCGCACGAAACATTAGCTATTGCAATGAATCGTTTGGGTGGCCGTTCAAATTCTGGTGAAGGGGGTGAAGACCCTGCAAGATTTGGCACTGAAAAGCTGTCAAGAATAAAACAAATTGCATCAGGGCGCTTTGGTGTAACACCACATTATTTAGTTAATGCCGATGTCCTGCAAATTAAGGTTGCTCAGGGTGCTAAGCCAGGCGAAGGTGGGCAGCTGCCGGGTGATAAAGTTAATAAAATGATTGCAACGCTGCGCTACTCTAAGCCAGGCGTTTCACTTATTTCACCACCACCACACCACGATATTTATTCAATTGAAGATTTGGCTCAGCTTATTTTTGATTTGAAACAAGTGAACCCAGAAGCCCTTGTGTCGGTTAAATTGGTTTCAGAAGCGGGTGTTGGAACGATCGCCGCAGGTGTTGCTAAATGCTATGCCGATTTAATTACGATTGCGGGTTATGACGGCGGTACAGGTGCCAGCCCACTAACCTCAGTACGTTATGCTGGAGCACCGTGGGAGTTAGGGTTAACTGAAACGCATCAAACATTGCTTGCAAATGATCTAAGAGACAAAGTTCGTCTGCAAACAGATGGGGGGCTAAAAACTGGTCTAGATGTTATTAAAGCGGCTATCTTAGGTGCCGAAAGCTTTGGTTTTGGTACGGGCCCAATGGTTGCTATGGGGTGTAAATACCTTCGTATTTGTCATCTTAATAACTGTGCGACAGGCATTGCGACACAAGATAATGTACTTCGCATGAAACATTATCACGGAGAAGTAGAGTATGTGATGAACTACTTCCGCTTCCTTGCTCAAGAGGTGCGCGAATGGTTAGCGAAACTGGGCTTTAAAAAACTTGAAGACATCATTGGGCGAACAGATTTGCTTGAGCAAATTGAGGGACTAACAGATAAGCAAAGTGGCTTAAAACTACAGCCTATCTTGGATTATATTCCGGGCAATGAAACGAAAGCACAGCACTGCATTACGCCACAAAATGATCCGTTTGACGATGCCGCATTTGCTGAAGGAATAGTGGTAGATGTGCTGCCAGCAATCGAAGCAAAAGCGGGTGGTTCGTTTAGATATACGATTAGTAATATTCACCGGTCTATTGGTGCTCGCGTATCAGGTGAAATCGCGAAACGTTATGGCAATAATGGCATGAGCGATGCCCCTATTGATATTCACTTTAGCGGTTCAGCAGGCCAAAGTTTTGGTGTGTGGAATGCGGGTGGTCTAAATATGACACTTGAAGGCGATGCGAATGATTATGTTGGTAAAGGTATGGCCGGTGGTAAACTGGTTCTAAAAGCACCAGCAAATAGCATGTTCGATAGTCATGATTCAACCATCATGGGTAACACCTGCTTATATGGCGCTACCAATGGTAAATTATTTGCAGCTGGCCTAGCAGGAGAGCGTTTTGCTGTTAGAAACTCTGGCGCAATAGCGGTTGTTGAAGGCATTGGAGACCATGGTTGTGAATACATGACAGGTGGTGTTATTGCTGTCTTAGGAGAGGCCGGCATTAACTTCGGGGCAGGAATGACGGGTGGCTTTGCATTTGTATTGGACGAGTCACGTACGTTTGTCGACAGATATAACCATGAATTGGTAGATATTCATCGTGTGTATACAGAGTCAATGGATGCACATTGTGGCTATTTACGCCGTTTAATAGAAGAGTTTACAGTCGAAACAGGCAGTAAAAGAGGTCAAGATATACTTGATAATTTTGCTGATTATATACAACACTTCTGGCTGGTTGCACCTAAAGCGGCTGACGTTAAATCGCTATTAGATTCAATAACCTCATAAGAAGTTTAACGTAGAGAAACACAGATAAAATGGCTAATAATTTTCAATTTGTTGACGTACCTCGCATTGACCCAATAAAGGTGCCTGCGAATCAAAGAAAACAAGAGTTTAAAGAGATTTATGGTGAGTTAGATGCAGAGCAAGCAGCCGATCAAGCTGATCGTTGCCTACACTGTGGAAACCCATATTGTGAATGGAAATGCCCCGTGCATAATTACATTCCAAATTGGCTTAAACTGATTTCAGAAGGTAAGGTTATTGAAGCGGCCGAGTTGTCGCATAAAACTAATTCATTACCGGAAATTTGTGGACGCATTTGCCCACAAGATAGGTTGTGTGAAGGCTCCTGTACGCTAAACGATGAATTTGGTGCTGTTACTATTGGCTCTATTGAAAAATATATTTCTGATGAGGCTTTCAAACAAGGTTGGCGTCCAGACCTTTCAGCAGTACAAAGCACCGGTAAGCGTGTGGCAATTATTGGCGCAGGTCCGGCTGGTTTAGGTTGTGCAGATATTTTAGCGCGTAATGGCGTAAAACCAGTCGTATTTGATCGTTACCCAGAAGTCGGTGGTCTACTAACGTTTGGTATTCCATCGTTTAAACTAGAAAAAAGCGTGGTGAAAAACCGTCGTGAAATCCTAGAGGGAATGGGCGTTGAGTTTATATTAGGTACAGAAATCGGCAAAGATGTGCCATTTCAGCAATTACTTGATGAGTACGATGCAGTCTTTTTAGGCATGGGTACCTATAAGTTTATGAAAGGCGGCTTCCCCGGTGAACAGCTACAGGGTGTACATGAGGCACTTCCATTTTTAGTCTCTAACATTAACCGCTTAATGGATTTAGAAGGCGTGAATACAATTATGGGCGATGAGTTTATCGACATGAAAGGAAAGCGCGTGGTTGTACTAGGTGGTGGTGATACAGCCATGGATTGTAACCGTACCAGCATAAGACAAGATGCTACTAACGTCACCTGTGTGTACCGACGTGATGAAGAAAATATGCCGGGCTCACGTCGTGAAGTGGCGAATGCAAAAGAAGAAGGCGTTAACTTCCTCTGGAATCGTCAACCGATTGAGATTGTGGGCAAAGATAAAGTAGAAGGCATTAAATTAGTTACCACAGAACTGGGTGAACCAGATGAAAAAGGGCGCCGAAGCCCCGTTGTAGTGCCCGGTACAGAAGAGATTGTTGCGGCAGATAGCATAATAGTCGCCTTTGGTTTTCAAGCAAGCCCCTCACCTTGGTTTGCAGATTTTGGTATTGATTTGGATGAACGTGGTCGCGTGATAGCACCAGAACACAGTGAGTTTGGTTATCAAACCAGTAATGAAAAAGTGTTTGCTGGGGGTGATATGGTTAGGGGGTCAGACCTTGTTGTTACCGCAGTATACGAAGGCCGTGAAGCAGCACAGGGTATCCTTGACTATTTAAACGTTTAACAGGCTTCAACAGACGTTCTCTATATAAATATATAGCTTTTTAATTTTAGAGTATTAAATAATGACGATATTAAAAAATGATTTAATACTAAGAACCTTGCGTGGCGAAAAAACCGAACGCACACCCGTATGGATGATGCGTCAGGCAGGTCGATATTTGCCTGAGTATCGTGCAACACGCGCACAAGCCGGTAGCTTTTTAGATCTCTGTAAAAATGCAGAACTGGCCTGTGAGGTTACGCTGCAACCCTTGGAGCGTTATCCAATGGATGCGGCTATCTTATTTTCAGATATCCTAACCATTCCAGATGCGATGGGCTTAGGTTTGTATTTTGAAGAGGGCGAAGGACCAAAGTTCGAACGCACGGTTCGAACGGCCGCTGATATTGATAAATTGTTTGTTCCAGATCCAAATCAAGAACTTCAGTATGTCATGAATGCGGTATCGACCATAAAAAAAGGCTTGAATGGCCAAGTGCCACTGATAGGTTTTTCGGGTAGTCCGTGGACACTGGCTTGTTATATGGTTGAAGGCAGCGGCAGCAAAAACTTTGCCGCGGTTAAGCGCATGATGTATGACACGCCACAACTGATGCATCGCTTACTTGATATTATTAGTCAGTCTGTTATTAGCTACTTACAAGCCCAAATAGAAGCAGGTGCTGAAGTTGTAATGGTGTTTGATACTTGGGGTGGTAACTTAAGTACAAAAGACTATGAGACTTTTTCCCTTGCTTATAGCCGTAAAATTTCACAGGCTTTAGAGCTAACAAACCCAGAAGTTCCCAGGATGTTATTTACTAAAGGAGCAGGTGTTTGGCTAGAAACAATGGCAGATGCTGGCTATAACGGTTTAGGGGTTGATTGGACAACAGATTTAAAGCTAGCACGTCAGCTCACGCAAGATAAAGTAGCACTGCAGGGTAACCTGGACCCAACCAGCTTATATGCCAACCCAGATATTATTCGTCAAAAGGTTCGTGATGTTTTGGCAGATTATGGTCATGGGCATCAACACATCTTTAACTTAGGCCACGGCATATTGCCTGATATTAACCCTGAGCACGTAAAAGCAATGATTGATGAAGTCCATCAGAGCAGCCCAGCTTACCACCTGTAACGGAGCTTACGGGCCAACTAAGCATGATAGATGGCCAAGACAAGCCTCGCGTAGAGATTCAATATTGTACGCAATGCCGTTGGTTATTGCGTGCTGCTTGGCTGGCTCAAGAGTTATTAACGACCTTTGAAGAAGACTTAGGTGGCGTCACCTTAGTACCAGCGAGTGGTGGTACTTTTGAAATAAATGTGCATTCAGATAAGGTGACAAAGCTTATCTGGTCGCGTAAACATGAAGGGCGTTTTCCTGAAGCTAAAGAAGTTAAGCAACGTATTCGTGATTGTTTATTTCCCGATAAATCATTGGGGCATTCAGATGTTAAAAACCCTAGCTAGGGCTTTTAGGTTGCTTTCTTTGGTGTAAGCATCTACATACTTTTATAATCGCACTTGGCTACCTATATGTCCGTAGTTAACTATCTATTAAAAAGTCATTAAGAAAGCAAGAAGCTTCATGACGCTAGGCTCACAACTTCTTGTTTATCGCCAGCAGTTTGTCAATGTAGCTGTTTTATTACCAGTTTGGCTATAAGTCATCGTCCCACACCTGTCCGATGCTTGAGCATTTTGCGGTACAGCTTGTAGCACAAAAGCGGTTGCTGTCGGTGCTACTAAAGCTGGAAATGAATAATTATAATCATCATGAGTAATGCTTGGGTCTAAGGTTGGAGTGCACCCTGCAGCGGTTGCGCAGGCAGCGGCTGATATAGGGTCATTAGTACCATTGGGTATTAAATAAGAATTATTTTCAGTGAAGCGACGCTCAAGGAAATTAGATAATTTCAGTAAGTCTGACTGGGCAGTTGTACGCTTAGTAGTACGAGTGTTTTCCACATACGAAGGGTATGCTACAGCTGCTAATATAGCGATAATGGCAACCACAATCATTAATTCAATAAGGGTAAAACCGTTTCTATTTTTCATTTTATATACTCGATAATAAGGTTATCGTAATTGACGCCATGATTGTCTGCCAGTAGGGCTGCCTGAAGATTCTAGGACCATATCTAGGTTACCACTAGAACCACTCGTATATTTACATTCGGCCCCATCAGCACAAGTGACGACTCCAGGCGTTTTTATGATGCCTAAGTCGGGCTTACGAATACCGCTAACTGGTAACTCTGCATCATCTACATCAATATCGCCATCGCCATCGGTATCGTATATTTGAACAAAGTCATTCACATCAAAGACACCATCGTTATTAATATCAAACGGAGTGGTGTCGAGACGACTACCATTTAATGCATCAATTTCCATTAGCCAGCTTGAACCACCCCAACCACAAGGGTCGGGATCTGGAATCAAGGTGGAAAAAATAATTCGACCGGCGCGTAATAGCGGGGCAGTAACGACTCTTTCTCCCTCTGCTCCATTGACGGGTGATTCTAAATCCATAAACCAACCTTCCTTTGTTGGGTAAGCAACCTCTGTGTCTGATGTTACTCGAACATCAATTAATGAAGAATCTGATGGAAGAGGGATAGCTGGTGCCTTCATCACGTTACTAACGGTTATTTCAAATGTTTCTTCAGCAAGAATGTCTTGTTCTTGTAAGTCACTTCGGTTTGATACTACAGAACCTTGATCCCTGATTCCATAGAATGTCTGTATCTGAGGGGTGAGACCAACAATCTGGTCATTGTTTTCAAAGTACTTCCCAGTACCAAAATATACCATCAAGCCACCATCGGGGTGTTTCCCCACCTGAGGCTTAGCTGTGATCGGTTGTGGAGTGGCAGAACCATCAACTGCTTGAAACAGTGGTGCAGGGCTTGGGTTTGTACCATAAGCTATTGTCCAAGTGCTTACATTGCCTGAGACATCAAATTTCCATAGGTTGCCAAGTAAGTCACCAGCATAAATAACATCGGTAATATGATCGCCATCTTCATCGACGGGTATTGGTGTTGATAACCCGTTGTTTACTGTTTTTGTATCGAAACTTTTAATAATGGCACCTGTTTCAATATCAATGAGGTAAAGCACAGCACTTCCGCTGTTACTTTCATAGCCATTCGCTACCACAGCGGCCCATTTATCATTATGTAGCCTAACAACAGAAGCTTGTGGCAGGGTATAACCTAGGTTGTTCCTTAGGCCAGGGAAATTTGTTGCATCGTCTAAGTCGGAAGCAGTCGGTGCTTGTGTGTTAGAAATTTCCCATAGTACATCAGCGGCTGTAAAATTTGATGGATCGCTAACGTCTAATGCAAATAAACCCCTGCCACCAGCACCTAAGGTGCCAACTAAGACGGAGTGCCAATCACTATCAAAATAAGCATCACCAGCACGGGGTGCGCCATCAACGAGGTACTTATGTGAAATAGAGCAGCCATCGCAACCATAATCTGGTGAGCTTAGGGTGCTTAATGAGCCGATAACTTCATTAGGTATGTAGGTGAATAATTCTGCACCAGTGGTCGCATTAATGCTGTGCAACATTCCATCGTTGGCGGAAAAGAAAAGAGCGGGAGTGCGTGATAGCTTCGTACTGCGAAATGCTGCATAACTACTAGCCTCTGTTGCATCTAACGCACTGTAGCCAAGGTTGTCTACATTACCTAAAAACCAAGGGTCTGAATTAACGATATCACCCATTAAGGAGTTTCTATTTCTAAAAGAGCCGCCATTTTGTAGTTCAGTGCTTGTGTCTCCGCGGATATGGTCAGCTCTTGTAGAGCCAAAGCTATCAACTGTGCCATAAGCATCTTGGTCTAATAGATCTTGTTGATCGCTGTTTAAATTAGCATATTCAAATATGATACCTCTGGGGACAGATGACTCCTCAGGGTTATAGGAAAAGATATTACGAGCACTTTCTGCTGGAATGGTGTTAGATGCATCCCAGGCTAAGGAGCCAATGCTGCCATCAGAGTTAAGGTGATAAGCCAATAGTTGGCCCGTCCAGTTGTCTGAGTTAAAGCGAGCTTGGTACACCATGCTATTGGTATCAAGGCGGGTAGAGTTGGTTGCAGCAGCAGCGGCAGAGCTTGTTCTAGCCACAATTTCATCAAAGGCTTTATTAAGTTGTTCTTCAAGCTTACCTGCATTGGTGACTAGGAAGTAACCATCTGGGTCGCCATCGCTATTGCTATCCCATTCACTGGTATCTAAGATGCCGTTTGCGTCCTTATCAGTCATTGACCACTTAGCTGCATACCATAAGGGGTCGTGTTTTATAAAGCTCGCGGAGGTTGAGCTGCCAACGGTAAATGTTCTACTAGTAGTAGTACCTAAAGCCACCCCGTCATTCCATGTGCCACCAGGTAGTATGCCGGGAGGTGTGTCGAGAAAGTAATCAGGGTCATTGCCAGCTGAGGTGTCGGTATCACGAATCTCAAGGTAAGTGCCATCTTCCGTCGTTCCCGAAATCACATAACCCATGTGTTGGATAATACAGCCCGAAGCATAGGTTCCAGTTAAGTTAACTTCAATTTGGTTCGAAGCAGTAACAAAAAATTCATATTCAGCAATCGCATCCATATCATGGTCGGCAGCTTGCTCAACATCTTCAAAATTGATATTAAACTTACCGTATGGGCGACCACCATTGATTGTTAAGTCTTCATTTCCTGTGCCAGTGTTTGCAATAACTTCAACATAAAAGTCTACTATTTGGTTGGTGGGCTGAAAATCAGTTACATCAGGGGTTATTCCGAGACAACCACCAACAGACTTTGCAAACGGTACCAAGGTAACTATTTTATTAGATACTGGGATTTCAATACGCGGTAATGGAGAGGCAAGTACAACAGACAAAGTATCGATATTTTGATCACCGTTGGCAGTGCTGATATCAGTTTGTTGGCCGTATAAACCCATGCTGCCTGCATAGTATCCACCTAATTTAGTGGGTTCTTCTGGAGCGAGGCCTCTTATGTTTTTAAAACTCGTGGCGACTTTCGCTGATGGCGTACCATCGCTAACACTGCCTGACTCACCAATGAAAATATTACTTGCTTCTGACTCACCCGCCCAAATAATATCAGCTAGGGCAGAGGCATCTAAACCACTTAAATCTCCTGAGTAGTTACTGAACGAAGAACCTGGAATTTGATCGGTATCGTATGAGGGATTAATATCACTGATAACGAGCTGGATAGGCTTCGCACAAGATTCAAAACCACCGCTCGTGGGTCGGTAAGGATCTAACCATGCAGGAAGTGCCAATCCAAGGTTGGAGTCATATGTACCACTATTATTGACACCTGTAGTAAAGTCGGAGGTTGGAGTTGATTTGCCGGCAAAATAACGCAGTACTTCGTACATCATTTCAGCGATGGGGTTTCCCCAATCATTAGCTTCACCATTAGAAATAGGGCTGTTAGTATTCCAAGCACCTGGCCAACCTGGCTCATAACTTCCACTATAGTTATATGCAACTATTGCAAGCTTGTCGATGGTTTCGACGATACCGTTGGAAGAGGTGAATATGCCGGTGTTTGGGTCAACCTCATCGGTGAAGCTAGAAATATTCTTTCTGACTACACCACCTTGAATATTATTAGTGTAAGAGCCGGTTAATAAGCCAAAAGCCATTGAGTCGTTATCACCATATTTTTGTAAAATACCTGTGGGTTTATAAGTAGTTGTTGTGCCATCACTATAGGCTTTACAGTTTGTTTCTAATAGGCCAGAAACACAAGCTTCTACAAGAACTTTGTAGTCTATAGGAGTTCCAAGGCTATTATCAGCAACAGGGCTCTCTTTGCTTAACCATTGCCATATGCGTTCAGTTTTATTGGTTAAAACCCGAAGTACGGGGTCACCAGCAGCAGATAAAGTTGTGCTAGCAAAAAGGTGCCGATTTCCCCCAGTGGGAACTGCAAGAGGTGCGTAATCTGCAATATCATAACCATCAACAGTGATACTGGTGTATTCCTTGCCCCAGCTATGCGCATCTTGTGGAATAAATGCGCGCTCTAGTATTGTTGATGATGTTGTATCTGTAGAGCGATAACCACCGTAAAGGACTTTCCTTAAAGCGTCCATTCGGCTAGTGGTGAGGTAGTTTAGGAAGTCACCGCTCCAATTACCAGCACAGGTTTTATCCGTTGTGGTTGAGTCTGGGGTAAATTTGTTAGAGCTGTAGTCGTAGCATTTATATGAATCGAAATAGCCAAAATAATCGATACTGGGGGTATAGCGAATATCTAGTGCGCCGTCGCTATCTAAATCGGACGCATCATTATAAGCTTCGTAATATAGCTTATGGTCGCGACCCATTGTTAGCATAAGGATGGGCGGAACACTGTTCGTTAAAAATAAAGGCACTTGTGAGACGGCTGCGGATGCTGTTCCAGCAGTGTATAAGCCAACTAAAGAGATGATGAGTAATTTTTGAAAGAGGGTTTTTAGCATAATATGTGCTCCTTAGTATTAGCGCTTATAGGTGCTTTGTAGCATAACAACGGCGGTATCTGTACCACCTGTTGCTCGTGAGGTAACCCGGTAATAATTACTAGTGAGGATAACTCCAGCCTCTAGACTACCGCCAGACTCAGGAACAGGTGGTAGCTCTTCAATGATATATGCGGGGGATGTTGCTATATCGGTGAGTGTTCCAGTATAGGCCACTACATCATTAGCAGTATCCGACCAATCTGTAATAGTATCGTCCCAGCGTGCAGCACCCGCTGCTGTTGGTTGGTAGAGGCCCAGTGTGCCACCGGTAAAAGACGGTAATATGGTGGTTGCTCTAAGATATTCTTCCGCTTCGCGTAGTGCCGATTCGCCTGCTTGCAATGACATATTTCTATCTTTGAAATTGCCCGCCATTTTTTCTTCTAGAATGGTTGTTTGCATGCCAGAGATGCCCAGTAGTGTCATTATTAATAGCATAATAAGGCTAACAAATAACACTGCACCAGTTTGTTTTTTATGGGATTTGAAATGGTAGTTCATATTTATTGCACCCGGTTTCTAATACCAACGACCGTTGTAAAAACTCGACGTAATCGGTTGTCTGCAGAGGTAACGGTTGCGCCATTATAGGTGTAAGTCAGGTTGTCAGTGGTTAGGTTGTCGGCCTGAGTTTCTACTAATAAGCTGATTTCAGCGCTGATCACATTGATCCAGTTAGCAGCTGTATTGACCGTGTTAGCCGTTTGGTAGGCATCGACAGTATCATCACCACTGGTGTCTACACCATAGGTTACTTGCATATCTTCAACGCCCTCTATTAGCTCTATGGGGTTTTGTGCTGATGTGGCTTTGGTATTGTCGTATACCCATAAGGCATTACGGCCGCCAGCACCTTGGCGTATGTAATAGGTAAGCGAGGTGAATTTGAGTAATTCAGAGTCGGCTCCATACGACTTTGCGTTACCGGTACCACAAGAGCCTGTGCCAACTCCGGCTTGATTAATGCAGAGGTGTGTGCCATTGTTTGAACTAGAGGGGTGCGTAACTGTTTGAGTGCCGCCAACAGACGTTGAATTTGCCCTAAAAATATGTGCGTCTTGGCAATCTGAAATCATGAGGACATCATCAGCTTGGATATTACAGCTATTAGGGGTCGAAATTTGTATCTGGGCATTGGAAGCTGCTGAACCTATTAATGTTGCGCCACAACTCGTTCCTTTTTGAATGGTAACCGTGTCGGTGCCACTGACGACGGTGCCATTAATGCTTGCAGCTAAGGCAGGTGTCCATACGGTGGCTGAGGTGGCTTCATTGCCATTAATGGTACTGTCCTGATCATAGTTAGGGACAGGTGCATTAGCAACGGTTTGTACATTCATTTCTTCTATAGCTCTACAACCGGTATAGCCCGCTTCACGAACGTCTTTGGTAATAAACCCAAGAGCAAAACGTGCATTTTCTTGTAACCGAGATTGTTCCTCAGTTATTCGATGGGTCTGTTGGGTGGAGATGAAAATTTGACTGACACCTGCCGTTAATATTAGGCCAATGACCATTGCGATCATTAATTCAACAAGGGTAATGCCCTGCTGTTTAGCTCTTGGTTTGAGAGTCATCATAGCTCGGTGCTCATTGAAAAACGTTGAGTGCTACTACCACCTGTGCCACGTGAATCATCCCACTGTATTGTAATGGTGGTCACACCGGTAGCAGTAACGATAGAACCATCCCCTGCAGGCAGTGACGCTGCGATGGCAGCTTTCCAAGCAACTCTGTCGGTATCTACAACAGAGGCGGAAACGGGTGATGCTGTTGCGAGAGCAATATCGTAGCCGCCTGCTTTTGCAACCAGTTTATTAACTCTCATACGATCTATAATGTCATAGACATGAATGACAGCTTCTGTGCGTAGTTGTGCACTGTGGTTGCTCTTAAGACTAGCAACCTGTAGCCCTGCAAGGCCTAATAAACCAATGGCTAACACAAAAACCGCCACCATCACCTCTACTAGAGAAAAGCCTCTTTGACTGGTTTTTATTTGCTTAATTAAGGACATGATGCGGTTCCTATTGATGTTCTAGGGCGTCCAGATACGCTGACACTTAGTGCTCTGCCCTTCGCCATGGCCTCAGTATTATTGGTATAGTTGGCGCATACTCTAAACGTGTCATTGGCTGTTCCACTAGAACTCCTCGATAAGCCACTGGGTAAATAAGCAATCCAATCATCATAATTGGCCCCTGTGCGTAGCGTATAGCCGTTTGGCAGTGAATCATACGTTCTTAAAAGACAGTCTTCGCCCGTTTCGCATAAGTTAGCATCTGCATCGTCGTCTAGAGTGCCATCTCCATTTATGTCAGTAAAAATATCCCAGCCACTGTCCCACACTTGGCTAGTACTACCTTTGCGATGAATAGTTACCTGAATGCCTCGTTTGATAGCTTCACTTCTAGCTAAATTAAGTGCAGATACTAGGTTGTTTGTTTGGGTAACTGTCTGGTTTTTTCGTATAAACTCTTGATAACTGGGTACTGCAATTGTCAAAAGAATACCGGCAATAATAACTGTGGTTATTAACTCAATGAGCGTAAAGCCCTGTTGCACCTTTACGCTAATATGTTGTTGATGGGTATTCATAGTTTATGAGCCTAACAGTTTTTTTTATAAGGGCCAGTCATAAGAGATAAGTGGTATTCTCAATCGGATAAACGGTCGTTTTTAGTCGTTATCGATTAATAAGAGGTCATCATCCAGCCCAGGTGTGTTTTCATCTCCAAGCTTAATCATTAGTCGGACTTCATTTTTAGAGTCGGCATATAGCAGGGCATTTTCATAGCTAATCCCACCTTCTTTGTATAGTTCATATAGGGCTTGATCGAAGGTTTGCATGCCTTGTTCAGTTGATTTTTTCATTAAGTCTTTTAGCTTATGAACATCACCCTTTCTAATGTAGTCTGAAGCGAGCGGGGTGTTTATGAGTATTTCAATAACGGCTTTACGACCTTTGCCATCCATGGTGGGTATTAGTTGTTGGGCAATTAATGCTTTTAGGTTGAGTGATAAATCCATGAATAATTGATTATGCGCTTCTTCAGGAAAGAAGTGAATAATGCGATCAATTGCTTGGTTGGCATTGTTTGCGTGCAGTGTTGATAGGCATAAATGCCCGGTTTCAGCAAACGCGATGGCATGGTTCATGGTTTCTTGGGTACGGATTTCACCAATTAGAATCACATCAGGCGCTTGTCTTAGGGTGTTTTTTAAAGCTACTTCATAGGATTCAGTATCAATGCCTACTTCCCGTTGCGTAACGACACAGCCAGCATGAGGGTGTAAATATTCAATAGGGTCTTCTATAGTAATAATATGGCCGGTGCTATTGTTGTTACGGTGGCCGACCATGGCCGCTAATGATGTGGACTTGCCGGTTCCTGTTGCACCAACAAAAATAATGAGGCCGCGTTTCGTCATCGCTAGCTCATTTAATATAGGGGGTATGCCCAGTTCTTCTGCTGTTGGTATTTTACTTTCAATTCGTCGTAATACCATGCCCGCACTGCTTCTTTGGGTGAACGCGCTCACACGAAAGCGACCAATGTCATGTCTTTGAATCGCAAATTGACATTCGTTAGTGGTCTTAAACTCTTCTTTTTGTTCGGGGGTCATTATGCTTAGGACTATTTCAAGAGTTTGAGAATTGCTTAATCGACTTTTAGAAATGGCTTGTAATTCGCCATTTATTTTCAAAGAGGGCGCCCAGCCAGTTGTAATAAACAAGTCAGATGCTTTTTTATGAACAACGAGTTGTAATAGGGCATCAAAATCCATGATTAATCTCCTTACTGTAGGGGGGGGATTTAATTGAACGTGCTTTTATCAGCGGCTTTCATGCGGGCGTCTTGTCTCGAGACAATCCCAGCTTGAACGAGTTCAGTTAAGTGTTGATCAAGTGTTTGCATACCATCTTTACGACTGGTTTGTATTGTGGAGTACATTTGTGCAATTTTATCCTCTCTAATGAGATTACGTATGGCAGGGGTGCCGGTCATTATTTCCCAGGCGGCGATTCGTCCACCACCAATTTTTTTCATCAAGGTTTGGGCAATAACAGCTCGAAGTGATTCAGATAACATGGAACGCACCATGCCCTTTTCGCCTTCTGGGAATACATCAATAATCCGGTCAACGGTTTTAGCGGCGGAGCTGGTGTGTAGTGTACCGAAAACTAAGTGCCCCGTTTCTGCGGCGGTTAACGCAAGTCGAATGGTCTCAAGGTCTCGCATTTCACCTACAAGAATAATGTCAGGGTCTTCACGTAGCGCAACTCTTAGGGCTTCACTGAACCCATGGGTATGTTTGTGTACTTCACGTTGATTAATAAGGCACTTTTTGCTTTTATGAACGAATTCAATTGGATCTTCGATAGTGAGAATATGTTCGTATACATTGTCATTTTTATAATCCATCAACGCTGCTAGCGTGGTGGATTTACCTGACCCAGTTGGGCCGGTTACTAGCACAAGACCGCGTGGAACATTGATGATCTCCTTAAAAGATTGCGGGCAATTTAAGTCTTCTAGGGTAAGAATATCAACGGGAATAGTTCTAAATACAGCAGCTGCTCCACGATCCTGGTTAAATGCATTAACACGAAAACGGGCCGTACCAGGCAATTCAAATGAAAAATCAACTTCTAGGAACTCTTCATAATCACGTCGCTGTTTATCGTTCATGATATCGTAAATCATCGAGTGAACTTCTTTATGCTCTAGTTCAGGCATATTGATTCGACGAATATCACCATTAACACGAATCATTGGTGGTAAGCCGGCTGAAAGATGTAAGTCCGATGCGTTATTTTTTGTGCTAAAGGTTAGTAAATCTGAAATATCCATGTGTTAAACCCGTTTGCCCCAAAGAGCTCTGTTATTTGTATAATAAAATAACTAGAAAATATCACTATCATTAGCGTATGTAAATTCTAGTACGTACCCCAAGTATAGGCACGAATTTTAAATAATGCTTCCTTTATTACAACGATACTTTGCACAACAAGCGTTGATCGAAGATCTAGAGCAAACACGCTCTTCACCTGTTAAGTTATTAGCAGTTAGTAAAACACGTCCAGCAAGCGATGTGGCGGTGCTGTACTGTGCAGGGCAGCGTGATTTTGGTGAAAACTATTTACAGGATGCGCTGAAAAAACAACACGTACTGGCGCATTTAGATATTTCATGGCACTTTATTGGGCCTATTCAGTCAAATAAAACTCGCGACATTGCGTGCTATTTTAGCTGGGTACACAGTGTAGACCGGTTAAAAATAGCGACTCGTTTAAATCAGCAGCGACCGGCTTATCTGCCACCGCTTAATATTTGTTTGCAAGTGAATGTTGATGAAGAAGAAACCAAGTCGGGTTTTTATTTAGATGAGTTGTTAGACGTTATTGAACCAATATTATCATTGGAAAACGTTCGGTTACGAGGGCTTATGGCTATTCCCAAAGTAGATAAACCGATAGCTGAGCAGCACGCATCGTTTAGGAAAATGGCACAGGCAAAAAAAGAAATTGAGCAAACATTTGATATTAGCTTGGATACGCTTTCGATGGGAATGAGCGGCGATTTACAGGTGGCCGTTGCAGAAGGAGCAACAATGGTGAGAGTAGGCACCGCTATTTTTGGCGAAAGACTAAAAAATACGGTTTAATGGCGTTTATAAAATTTAAGATTAAGTGAGAGTATGAATACAAAACAGATTGGATTTATTGGCGGTGGCAATATGGCCAGCAGCTTAATTGGTGGGCTTGTTAGTAATGGTTACCCAGCCGATAAGCTAACCGTTGTTGACCTAGATAGTGAAAAACTGAGCTATTTAAACCAAACATTTGGGGTTAATACCTTACAAGACAGCAAAGAGCTAGCCACTAAAGCAGATGTTTTGGTATTAGCAATAAAACCCCAACATATGCAATCGGTTGCACAAGATTTAGGGCAGGCGATACAGGATAAATCCCCTGTTGTGGTATCTATTGCAGCCGGTATCCGAGTTGAGGCCCTTGATCGTTGGTTAGGCGGCCATTTACCGATTGTTCGTTGTATGCCTAATACGCCAGCGCTGCTTAAAACAGCGGCGACAGGGCTTTATGCAAATGCTCAGGTGACGGAAAACCAAAAAGACTTGGTGGAATCCCTGTTACGTGCAGTTGGAGTGACTGTGTGGGTGGAAGAGGAGCATGAGCTGGATGCGGTGACAGCCTTGTCAGGTAGTGGGCCAGCCTACTTTTTTATGATCATGGAAGCGTTGGAGGCGGCAGGAATAAAGGCGGGTTTGAACCAAAAAACAGCGCAATTATTAACACAAGAAACAGCTCTAGGTGCGGCAAAAATGGCGCTAGAGTCGAGTGAGCCAGCAAGTGTATTGCGTCAACGCGTGACCTCACCCGGAGGCACAACGGAGCGTGCTATAGGTATTTTGGAAGAGCAGGGGCTAAGGGATATTTTGCAGGCTGCGCTGTTGGGAGCAAAAGAACGCTCAATCGAGTTATCTGACGAATTGGGAAATAACTGATGCCAGAAGGATATTTGTCAAACCCATTGATGCTGATTATAAATTCGTTGGTAGGTGCGTATATTTTTGTGTTAGTACTGAGGGTGCTACTGCAATACACGAATGCGGACTCAAGAAACCCGGTGTCGAGCTTTATTATTAAAGCAACACAGGTACCGCTGAAAGTACTAAAGCCGATTTTCCCTACAGTTAAAGGGCTTAACCTATCGGCTATTGTGTTGATGTTGGTTTTGCAGATGCTAATAGGTTTTTTAGCCATGAGAGGGCAACCGAATGTTTGGGTGGTTTTTATTTGGAGTTTGACAGAACTTATTAGCACCATTATTAATGTTTTTATTTATAGTATTTTCGCAACCGTTATTTTAAGTTGGATAAACCCGGGTGCCCATAATCCGGTGGTCAGCTTGTTATATAGAATAACAGCGCCCGTATTGACACCTTTCCAGCGCTTGATTCCACCAATGGGCGGTATCGACTTTAGCCCGATAGTGGCCTTATTAGCCTTGCAAGTGTTAAAAATGTTACTGCTACCCCCTCTTTTTGCTTTGATGTAGTAACGGGAGACTTCAGGCTGTTTCGCTAGGATGCTTGAGTCTATTGTTTATGATTAATTTTATCATGAGCTGAATGTTACCTTTAGGCGCAGGTAGTGGTCACTATCTAAAGCAAACGCATTAGTGTGAGTCAGCACCGTATTTGCGATCAGAACTTTTTAAATAATCATCTATACTTTTGAAAACGCTTTATGAAATAAGCGTGTTAAATAATGGGTGGCTAATACATGAATCTTGATGCACAACTTCGTAGTTACGACCTCTGGAAGCAGTCAATGACTGAATCTATACAGGCTTATCAGCATTGGCTAGATAAGGCGAGCCTTACGGATACAGAAACAGAGTTGATGTTGATTAAAAATTTACGTTTGATAGAAAAAGACACGATTACTATCGCTTTTGCGGCTGAATTCTCGCGAGGTAAAACAGAGTTAATTAATGCATTATTTTTCTCGTCTGCGGGGATACGTTTATTACCATCAAGCCCAGGCCGGACAACGATGTGCCCGACGGAGCTGTTTTATGACCCCCAAGAGGCACCTTACCTTAGGTTGTTAGATATTGAAACGCGTGTTAGTGATATATCGATAGAAGACTATAAAAAAGACCCAAAACACTGGGCGCATTTTGCACTTGATTGCGACTCGCCCGAAAAAATGCAAGATAGTTTTTTACAGTTATTAAAGACAAAGACGGTGCCAGCGAGACGTGCGAAAGAGCTGGGGTTGGTGAGCGAAGATATTGAAGGTGACGTGACAATTCCTATGTGGCGTCATGCTCTAGTGAGTTTTCCACACCCGTTGTTAGAAAAAGGTTTAACAGTGTTAGATACGCCGGGCCTCAATGCACTGGGTAGCGAGCCGGAATTAACTTTAAGTATGTTACCAAATGCTCAAGCAATGATTTTTGTATTAGCGGCAGATACCGGTGTGACGCAAAGCGATATGGCAATGTGGAAACAACATCTTCAAGGGTATAGACGTAAACACCCACATAGCTTAGCTGTTGTATTGAATAAAATTGATACGATGAATGACGAATTGATGAGTGATAAAGAGTGGGCTGAGTCGATTCATAAACAAACATTGGAAACAGCACGGTTATTAAATTTAGATGAGCAAGCTATCTTTCCATTATCGGCCAAGCAAGCGTTGATCGGTAACATTAAAAAAAATGAACAAATGATATCCTCAAGCCGTTTAACAGGTTTGGAAAATTTCCTGTCAGATAGAATACTTAGTTCACAAAAAGAGATTCTTCAGCACAAAGTGATTGATGATGTCGTAGAAAGTATGAGAATAGCAGACAATGCCATCACGAGCCGGTTGCAGCATGTCGTGAGCCTTACAAGTGAGCTGAACGGGTTTTACAGTAAGAGCGAGGCAGCAACGGCTGAATTATTATTGGAAACCCGCAAAGAACAAACTGTATACAAGCAAAACCTAACGCATTTGCAAACCAGTCAGCATATTTTTTATACGCAAATAGCTGATTTATTGGAGGTGGTGAACACTCGGCGAGTGTCATATTTAATTGAAGAAGGTCGTGAGCAAATGAGTAAGAGCTGGACCAGTGTTGGTATTCGTCAAGGCATGCAAACTAGTTTTAAAGGACTACATGAACTGTTAAAGGAAACCTTAAGCACCACACAAGCAAGTATTAAGTTATTAGATGCGATTTATAAGCGCTTTAAAGACGAGCATAACCTTGATGCGGAGCAGGCTGAAAGGTTTGATGTCACTGGTTATCAACTACGATTAAATAAGCTGCTTCGAGATGGCTTAGAATTTAGTAGTAGTTCGGCGGTTGCACTAACAGAACAAAATGCATTAACGAAACGATTTGTTGACACGATTGGATCGCAGGCAATGTCCATTTTTGAACAAGCGCAAACTGATATTAATCGTTGGAAATCGATGGCTTTTGCTAGTTTGATTCGAGAGGTGAGTGAGCAAAAAAAGATGATGGATAGCAAATTAGAGAGTCTGAGAGATGTATCTGCAGGTAAAAATAAACTGGACGAAAAAATTGCCAACAATAAAGTATTGGAGGCTGAGTTATTGGAACGACTAGAGCAGCTTCAACAAATGATGGAGAAGATTAAAGTGCCGACAATGACTTTAGGTGAACGAAAATGTGTGAGTGAGGAGGTTATTTAATAGTCTTAGTGATAAAAATCATATCCCATACGGCATGGCCTAAACGTAAACCTCGGTTTTCAAATTTAGTTAATGGCCGAGAGTCTGGGCGTTCGGCATAATTTGGCTCAGTTGAATTAATAAACCCTGGATGAGCGTTTAACGTCTCCATCATGTGTTCGGCATAGTTTTTCCAGTCTGTTGCAGCATGAAAGGACCCACCAGTTTCCAGTTTAGAGTGAATAAGGTTTAAAAAACCTGTTTGAACAATACGGCGTTTATGATGCCTTTTTTTGTGCCAAGGGTCCGGGAAAAACAGTTGTACGCAGTTGAGGCTATGGTCAGGAATAGCGTGCTGAAGTACCTCAATAGCATCGGTATCAAAAAGACGAATATTAGTCAGCTTCTTCTCTAAAACGATACGCAATAAATGCCCAACACCAGGCCGATGCACTTCAATACCGATAAAGTTTCTGCCTGGGTTATTCTCAGCCATGGTGGTTAGGCTTTCACCATTACCAAAGCCTATCTCTAGTGTTATAGGATGGTTGTTACCAAACAGCGAGTCTGGCTCAATAAGAACGGCCGGGTCCAAGCCATATAATGGCCAGCCTGTTTTAATGGCGCTGTCTTGTCCGGGTGTTAAGCGGCCTTCACGTTTTACAAAACTGCGAATGCGCCGCAAGAAGTTGGGGTTGGTTTCGTTGCTCATGAATAAAGCTCGGTTAAATTAAACCATCCAACGGTGAGGAGGCAGACGCATATCGGCGGCGAGGCATACGACCAGCCAAGAAGGCTTCACGCCCGGCCTGCACGGCTTTTTTCATGGACGATGCCATTAGTACAGGGTTATTGGCGTGGGCAATAGCTGTGTTCATTAGAATGCCATCGCAGCCCAATTCCATACCAATGGCAGCATCAGACGCGGTACCGACGCCAGCATCAACAATAATGGGTACCTTAGCATTTTCGATGATGGTGAGAATATTGTATGGGTTACGAATACCCAAGCCTGAACCGATTGGAGCGGCAAGTGGCATAACGGCTACACAGCCCATCTCCTCTAGCCGTTTAGCAATAATAGGGTCGTCGTTGGTATAAACCATTACGTCGAAACCTTCCTTAACGAGAATGTCAGCAGATTCTAAGGTGGCAGTAATATCAGGAAATAGGGTTTTTTCGTCGCCTAATACTTCTAATTTGACCAGTTTATGCCCACCTAATAGTTCTCGTGCAAGGCGGCATGTTCTAAGAGCATCTTTAGCGGTATAGCAACCGGCTGTATTGGGTAAAATAGTGTATTTATCAGGGGAAATAACATCGAGCAAATTAGGCTCGCCAGGGTTTTGGCCAATATTCGTTCGGCGAATGGCTACCGTGACGATCTCAGCGCCGCTCATTTCGATAGCCGTTTGGGTTTCTGCCATATCTTTATATTTGCCTGTGCCCACTAGTAATCTAGAGGAAAAAGGTTGGCCGGCAATAACAAGGTCATCGGGTTGACCGCCACCAATGGCTTGTACGACTTCCACAGTATCTCCTTCTTTAAGTTGAATGGTATTAAACTGGTCGGCGGGCTTTATTTCTTCATTCAGTTCAATAGCAATACGCTTGCCGAACAGGCCCATTTGTTGGATCAGTTGCTCTAAGGTTGTTTTATCGTCACAGCTAAAACTTTCGCCGTTAAGTTGAATATTCATCAGCAGTTATCAATGATTAATCGTTTGCACTATCTAGTTTGCTTTTGCGTCTTGAACGCACAGCGGCCGCTAATTCTTCTAGCAACTGCACGCTGCTATCCCAGTCAATACAAGCATCGGTAATGCTTTGGCCATAAACTAGTTCTTGGCCGTCAACTTGATCCTGGCGGCCAGCAACTAAGTGGCTTTCAATCATAACGCCGCTAATACGCATGTCACCACCGGCTATTTGTTTCGCCACATCCTTACCTACAAGCATTTGGCGTTCGTGTTGTTTACTGCTATTGGCATGGCTAAAGTCAATCATCATGTGTAGGTTAACGCCGGCTTTCCCAAGCTCTTTAGCGGCAGCATCAACACTGTCGGCATCATAATTCGGCGTTTTGCCACCGCGTAAAATTAAGTGACAGTCGTCGTTGCCAGCGGTTTGAAAAATGGCCGACTGGCCTTTTTTGGTAACCGATAAAAAGTGATGTGGGCGAATGGCTGCTCCAATTGCATCAATCGCTACTTTAACAGTGCCATCAGTGCCATTTTTAAAGCCGACTGGGCAGGATAGGCCGGATGATAACTCGCGATGCGTTTGGCTTTCTGTGGTTCTCGCACCGATAGCGCCCCAAGCAATCAGGTCGGACACATATTGAGGTGTGATTAAGTCTAAATATTCTGTCGCGGCAGCAATACCTTGAGAGTTGAGATTTAGTAGTAATTCCCGTGCAAGATGAACACCTTTGTTAATGTCAAAACTATTATCAAGGTTTGGGTCATTAATAAGCCCCTTCCAACCAACAGTGGTACGTGGTTTTTCAAAATATACTCGCATCACGATGATCAGATCGTCAGATAAGCTATTAATGTAAGGTTTTAAATGAGCAGCGTAGCCGAGCGCTGCCGTAGTATCATGAATTGAGCAAGGGCCAATAACGACCAGTAAACGGTCATCTTCGCCATGCAATACTTTATGAATAGCTTTCCGAGTTGAGGCAGTAGTTTCCGCAGCCGTATCTGTAATGGGCAAATCTTTGTGTAATTGTTCAGGAGAAATAATTTCCTGCATACCAAGAATTCTTGTGTCGTCTGTTTGAATTGAGTTCATGATCAGTCCGTTCCATGCTGATGCTAGTGATAGCCTAAACCAGCAAATTAATAAAAGACTGGAAATAATACATCTAATCGGTTGATTTTGCCTGCCCCTTGACCAAAAATAGATTAAATACTTTCAAATTAACAGGGAAACTTAATGATGGAAGAGGAATATGGAGAATACGATGAGGTTTTTGAAAAAATTCTTGCGAATAAGTCTTTATTACCCGCAATACCAGATGTTGGCCTGAAAATTTTATCGGCGTTAAACCACCCTAATGGTAACGTTAAGATGTTTGCGAAGATTATCGAAAGTGATATGGGCTTATCTGGGTTTATTATTAAAACTTCGCGTAGTTTAAGGTACTTGACCCGAGTGCCTCCTACAGGGGTTGAGCAGGCAGTTGCCCGAATGGGTTTGCGTGAAACCTATCATCTATCACTTAGTTTTTTGTCAAAATCTGTTTTTCATTCGTCAAATAAGCAAATTGAAGGGTATATAAAAGAGGCATATCGGTTTTCTACTAAGGTTGCAGTGATATCTTATTTTTTAGCGGGTAAAGCTCAAGGATTGGCATCGGGCGATGCAATGCTAGCTGGCCTCTTTCAAGATATTGGTGTGCCCTCTATTTTAGCGACACTGGAAGCGTACCCAGACATCTTGCAAAACGATCTGAACAGAACAAGATGTATTGATGTATTGGCACCTAGGGTCGGCGCGCTGATCATTAAGAAATGGGGCTTAGACGAAATGCTGGACGTTGTAGAAAGCCGGAAAAATTGGCAGTTAGATAATGAACAGGTTGGTTTGGCAGAGTTGGTGTTGATTGCACGTGTGCATGCAACAATTGGAACGCCCGAGTTTATGATGTGCCCGCCGTTACTTAAAATCCCTGCTTTTCAAAAATTGAAATTAGGGGAGCTTGGCCCCGATAACACATTGCAAATACTCATTGATTCAAAAAATGAATTGGCTGAAATAGAACGCTTGTTAGCCGCTTAACTTAAACCGGTCATTCATGCAGCCTTAAGTAAAAGGCTGATATCATCTAAGGATATAAAACGAATACTCAAGGGGGAGTAAAAGTTATGAGAACATTATTTAAAATTTTGGGTGGTTTAGTATTTTTATTGGTTGTGACTATTATAGTTGCGCCAATGCTGATTGACCCAAATGCTTACCGAGAAGAGATTCAGGCGGTTGTTAAAGATAAGACCGGCCGTGATTTGTCCATCAATGGTGACCTTAATTTATCTATTTTTCCTTGGGTGGGCGTGGGTATTAACGAGGTGAGTTTAAGCAATGCAACAGGTTTTAACGCCGAATACTTTGCAGAGATTCAAGAGGCAAACGTTAAAGTTAAGCTGCTACCGTTGTTAAGTCGGCAGGTAGAAGTGAGCACAGTTGTTCTAAAAGGCATGCGGTTAAACCTAGCAAAGGATAAACGCGGCAAAACTAACTGGGAAGATATGATCCAGTCATCGGCTGAGGGCGATAAAAAACCAAGCGATACGAATGCTGATCAAGCATCAGGGGCTGCCTTAGGTGCGATAGCAATTGGTGGTGTGCAAATTGTTGATGCAAACATATCATGGGATGATGCCAGCAAGGGTGAAAGCTACAACCTGACTGATTTAGGCTTGAGTACAGATGCGTTATCTATAGGGTCGCCAATGGGTGTTGAGTTAGCCTTTACCGTAGAAAGTAGTAAACCAAAAGCGACAATACGTTTGAAGCTTGATGGTGATGTGGTGATTAACGAAGGGTTAAATGAATTTGATTTTCAAGACTTAGCGTTAGCAATTGATGCGGCCGGAGAACCTGTTCCAAATGGTGCAATGAAAGTTGATATAGCCACTCACTTGGTGGCTGACTTAGCAAAATCGGGGAGCTTAACGCTAGATCCTATGACGATTAAATTCGATGATTCAACGTTATCGGGTAAGGCATCTGTTAATAATTTTGATAAGCCAGCGGTCACTTTTGATTTAGCGGTAGATACAATAAATATTGATCGTTATCTGCCAAAAAAAGCCACAGAGGGGAGCCAAAGCAGCGCGGGTAATAGCGCCTCTGTTCCTCCGCCAGCAGCAGTTGCGTTAATTCCTGTTCAAACAGTCCGTGATTTAAATATCAATGGTTTGTTTGCAGTGCAATCGCTCATTGTTAATGGTTTAACGGCACAGGAGGCGAGTGTAAAAGTTGTCGCTAAAAATGGTGTTTTAAATTCACAGCAGAGTGTCAAAAAGTTTTATAACGGTAGTTATGAGGGTAAAACAACAGTTGATGCGCGCCAAAATACACCACGTATTAGCGTTAAAGAACAGGTAACGGGGGTTGATATTGAACCGTTGATGGTAGACCTGATGGGAGAGTCTAAGGTGTCTGGCGTGGCCAATATTAAAGCAGCGTTAACCACGCGCGGGAATACGGTTGCTGCGTTTAAGTCGGCATTAAATGGTACTGCGCAGTTTAGTTTCGAAGACGGCACGGTAAAAGGCATTGATGTTGCTGCATTAATTAAACAAGGTGAGGCTGTGCTGAAAGGTGATGTATCTGCGCTGGCAGCTCAAGGCACGGGTGAAACAGCCTTTGCAAATATGTCTGGTACTGCGCAAATAACTAATGGCTTGGTTAACAACCAAGACCTCTTGATGGCCTCACCCTTGATTAATATCAAAGGGGCAGGGACAGCAAATTTAGTCAGTGAGGTGTTGGATTATCGACTAACATTACAGCGGACAAAGGCACTTAGTGAGGCCGAGCAAGCCGATGCTGAAGACCTTAAAAACATGTTAATTCCCGTGAATGTGTCTGGAACATTTGCAAAACCAAGTATTAAGGTTGACACCAAAGCGATCGTACTCGAGACGCAAAAAGAAAAAATTGAAGAAAAGAAAACAGAGCTAAAAGAAAAGCTCGATGAGAAAATTGGCGAGAAATTAAAAGGCCCAGCGGGTGACTTATTAAAAAGCCTATTTTAATAAAGCAACCTCAGCAGCTGTCCGTGGGGCCTGAATATTTTCAGGCCCTTGTTTTTAGTTGGTTTGAGTTGCACGGCAGAAAGAGTTTGCCTTGGCAATTACCGCCAGAGCCCTACCGTGTTTGGTTGTCTGAGATCATGTTGCAACAAACTCAGGTAACAACGGTTATACCGTATTTTGAGCGATTTATTCAGCACTTCCCAAGCGTTGAAGCGTTAGCAAAAGCGCCATTAGATGATGTGCTGCATTATTGGTCAGGTCTTGGGTATTATGCACGGGCAAGAAACCTTCACAAAACAGCAGGCATCATTGCTAATCAGTATGGGGGGCGTTTTCCTCAAACGCTCGCTGAGCTTGTTGAGTTGCCGGGTATCGGGCGCTCTACGGCTGGGGCGATAGCAAGCTTATCAATGGGGCAGTCAGAAGCGATACTTGATGGCAATGTGAAACGCGTGCTCTGTCGTTTTTTTGCGATACAGGGCTGGTCTGGGAATAGTGCCATTTTAAAGCGTCTATGGGCTATTTCAGAGCAGTTAACACCTAAGCATAAGGCTGGTAACTATAATCAGGCCATGATGGATTTGGGCGCAACGGTTTGTAAGCGTTCAAACCCCGACTGCCCGCAGTGCCCATTAAAGGACGACTGTTTGGCACTAAAGAAAAACTTAGTTTCAGAATTACCGACACCAAAAAAACGAATGAGTTTGCCGGTTAAAAAGCGGTACTGGTTAGTCTTTAAAAATGCTCAGACGGTTTTACTCAATCAACGACCGCCAACAGGATTATGGGGTGGACTATGGGCTTTTCCAGAATTTGAAACGTATGACCAACTGGTTGAGTGGTGTGAAAAAAATGACACTGACATAACTGGGGCGAAAACAATAGCGGAAAAACGTCATACATTTTCTCATTATCATTTGGATTACACGCCTATTGTTTGCTCGACGCCAGCGGTTAGCTCGAAAGTTGCAGAAGATAATAGATCTAGCTGGTATGAAATAAACAGCCGTGTGAAAATAGGTCTCCCAAAGCCGGTGAGTGAATTAATTTCCCAGCTAACGAATGAATCATAAGAAGGTTAATACTATGTACTGCCAAAAATTAAAACGCGAAGCCGATGCGCTAGAAAAGCCGCCTTTTCCGGGTGAGCTTGGTGAAAAAATCGTACAAAATATCTCAAAAGAAGCCTGGCAGATGTGGCTAGCGCAACAAACGATGCTTATTAACGAAAATAGACTAACGCCTTTTGAGCCTGAAGCGCGTGCTTTATTAAAGGCAGAAATGGAGAAATTTTTATTTAGTGATGACGCTCAAGCACCAGAAGGGTACGTTCCGGTCGATAAATAAGGTCATTTCTAACATCTTTCTTGACTAAAGTTGCCTGCCGCTGTTTAATACGCGACCACATCTTAGATGCCCAGATAGCTCAGTCGGTAGAGCAGTGGACTGAAAATCCTCGTGTCGATGGTTCGAATCCGTCTCTGGGCACCATTTGCAATAAGGCCTCATCGTTTTTTAGACGTTGAGGCTTTTTTGTTGGTGTGACTCCAGTGTGACTTTTGAAACGTTTTTAAATCTTCTGAAGTAGGCTTTTATAGAGAGTAAGGCGTTATTGCTGAACCCCTTTTGCATTCTTTCGGCTGTGTAAAATTCGCGACTCATTGCCTGCAAGGTTTGAAGTGCTACAGAGTACCTTTTTTGTTTAACTTTCCTTTCTTTGGGCTAAAGTGTTGAATTAGTAGTGTGTGAGGGTTTATGCCCCATGTATAGCTTAGGTATACCTTTGCACGGGGTTTTTAATTAGGTTAGCTAGGGCGCAAGCATCACTGCTTAATAGCACCAACTATGTTTCATTTCCCCAAAGTACACGTATGCAAAGCGATTGGCGATTAAGGCCTCAGAATTTTTTAATGTCGGGGGCTTTTTTGTGAGGGGTAAGGCGGTGATAAGGTTGTTTTTATTTTAATGCAAACTTAAAGGAGCATGATGAAAAAACACTGCTTGAGTGATTTTTAGCTATAATAAATATTGAACAGCAAGAGATAACGCAACTCTATTACTCATTATTGGCTGGATAGTTGCGTGGAATAAGAATACAAAAGGGAGTTACAGCATGACGGATAATCAAAAACTGAATCAGTTAGTTCATTATATCTGCTCAGAAACCAAGGGTGATCCATCTACTTTAGGCGCGGTTAAGCTGAATAAAATTATTTGGTTTTCAGAGGTTTTTGCATTCATAGAGTGTGGTAAGAGTATTACTGATGAACAGTTTATTAAGCTTCAATATGGGCCAGTTCCTAAAAATATTTTATCTTCTTTAAGCTCCCTAGAGGACGATGGGTTGTTAGCTATTAGGAGTGAACACTTTCACGGGTATAGGCAGAAACAATACATTTCTCTTGATGATCCAGACAAAAGTTTCTTGAGCGAGAAAGAGAAAGTCATTGTTGATGACGTGATTAATCTTATCTGTAACAACCATACTGCTACCTCAATAAGCGATTTAACGCATAATGATCTATGGAATATGGCTGCTGAGGGCGAGGAAATTCCATTGGCAGCTATTTTTAGCATGACTCCGGGAGCTGTTATAGAAGATGATGAGCTTTGGGCGAAGAGTATGCTAGTAGCTTAGGGGTTATGGTAGCAGTGTATAGGACGATTGTTGAGTCAAATAATGTTGTTAATGTTATACATAAGGAACAAACAAGCTGGCCTCGACTAGAGGAAGTATTTGAAGGAATGAAATGGAGGCTGGCTAGAAAGCCGGAATCTGGTACTAAGCTCGCTGGATACGAAGGTTATTACTTGTTAGTCAATAATGATAGTATTGAAGTTGTAGGTCTACCTAGGGTTGTGCTCTTGTATACATATAATGATGATGAGGTTCTCATAGAGAATGTGCGGGTAGTCGCTGGTAAAAACAGCGTTCAAAAGAACTAGAGTTTATGAAAAATCAAACTACGGGTTTGGTTCAGTGCTTTTGGGCTTTGGAGTATCAATTTTTGAGCGCTCAGCAGGGGCAGACCAAACTGGCTCAGAAGTTTATCAATTGGACTATTTGTGCGACTGTAGCTATTTTACGAGGATTAGGTTAATAATTGCTGAAAGTTAATCCTTACGACCTAGTAAGTACTCTAGTTATGAGTTCTTCTTATGTCTTGATATTTTCGGGTCAAGGCTTAATGTGCTAAATTCAACTATTCTTTTATCCCTGCCTACCTGTGCAACAAAACATAGCTCTAAACTAATTGATCAAAAGTATTAATAGAAATAGTCACATCATGCTTTGCATTTAATATGAATCGCCCCCTCTTATCAACCTCAATTCGTATAGAAAAGTTAGCGCCATCTTTAATAACTTCAGCACCTATGAGCTGCTTAATCTGACTGCTTGGGAGTATCAAATAGTCATTGTAATATCGATTTTCGTCCCGCCCCCGTATAACAAAGATATAAAATGTTTGGAATGAATCTTTTGCATTAAAGCTGCTTTTTTTAATAGAAAAGCCATAACCGCCAGCTGTAGATGGATTAGCTGTTTTTACTTGTATATGGTAGTACTTGTTATTCTTGCTTGCGACGACATCAATACCATCATCAACCGTCATTGCTGATGCATTAAACCCATAAAAAAGCATTTCGCTTATTACCGCCGCCTCGCCAGCTTTACCAGTATATTGAGTAGTTACAATAGGCGCATCGCAAAGCTTTGGCTTCATAGAGGGTTTCTTTTTTAGTCGGTAAATACCCCTTTTTAGGCCGCCTTGTTTGTTTTTTACTTTTGAAAAACTAGCTCCGGATTTCTTTTTTACATTAGTGGACAGTACTGATGAAATTTTGTGCGGAAGCTCATCTAGAGATATTTGAATGTTCGGGTATCTCTCTACTATTAGCTGAGCTATATCGTTCACATGGAGTGAGCCGCTTTGATCGGCCATAACTTCTTTAATTTGTTCAATTAGGGTCATATTCTTTCCATGTAATGAAGCACCCTTATGTTTTATAGCTAAACAAAAGTTATTACTAGCGCTAAAGCTATATATTTAAAGCTTTTTGGTTCGGCAACTATTTATCAACCACCAGCTGAATACACCCAATGCCGAGGTTTTTCACCCACTTTGCACTGGCATATTTCAAATCTAAGTTAAAAACACGTTAGCAACGGACATTTCATTTCTTTGATTCTTCAGGCAAGTAACCACTGATGCAGCTTTTACCCTTACCTCG